>Ga0308171_1000641_pt1 | contig 65969 bp, 69 predicted proteins | sample PhyGR1_FD_202135 | JGI IMG/M metagenome (GOLD analysis project Ga0308171, IMG submission 202135) | Phyllosphere microbial communities from UC Gill Tract Community Farm, Albany, California, United States - DLSLSG.R1 | ecosystem: Host-associated > Plants > Phyllosphere > Unclassified | place: USA...
CATTCTGCACTTCCACATGGTCGGCAAGCTGGAAGCGGCGCTCGAAAGCGCGCGTGGCAATGCCGCGATAGAGGAAGTCGCCCTCGGATGCCTTGGTGTCTTCAGCCTTCTCGGCCTTGACGGTCAAAACATTGGCGCGGGATTCGATGCTGAGTTCGGTCTCGTCGAAGCCAGCAACCGCCATGGTGATGCGATAGGCATTCTCGCCGGTCCGCTCGATATTATAGGGCGGGTAGGCCTGAGCCTGCTCCGGCTGGCCGATGCTGTCGAGCATCGAGAACAGACGGTCGAAACCGACGGTGGAGCGGTAAAGGGGGGAAAAATCAACGTGACGCATGGTGTCCTCCTTAGAAGCGACTGTTTGCGATAGCGGCTCTCCATCCCGTTCTGGCGATGAAAGAAACCTTGATACGGCCCCGTTCTGGCGACCGTGAGCAATAGGTGGGAATGGTGTTTTGGCAGTTCAAGAGGGAAAAAGGCATTCGATTTCACCTGAACGATTTCTGAATGGCAGGTTCCAGATCCGTTCATTGAGCGCCCGCTACAACCACCCTATCGGAGGCAACTTCGAGGGCAGAGAAGCATCGTCCCTTCCTCTCTGCCCGACTGGCCGGAACCGCGACTGCTAAACCGACGGTTCCGGCAATTTTTCCCGCCTTGTCCGTTTTGCGCATGTTTTCCTTTGACGGACACAACCGCTCAACCTATCCCCTTGAAACACCTCTCCGCACGACCACGATTTGCCCCGAGGCAGGATATCGATGACCGAAGCCATTCTCCATGAAACCAAAGGCAACCCTGTGCCCGACAACCACCATGTCGGAACCTTTGAAGGCCATGGCAAGAAGAGCCTGCGCTATGCAATCTTCCGTTCCGAGCGGCCCGTCGCGCGTGGCACCATCGTACTCTTGCACGGGCGCAATGAAACGATCGAGAAATACTTCGAGACGATCCGCGACCTGACAGCCAGAGGCTTCTGGGTCGCCACTTTCGACACGCGCGGCCAGGGCGGCTCGGCGCGGCTGTTGAAGAAGGCGGATGCGGGCTATGTGCGCCGTTTCTCCGATTACCAGAAGGATGTATCGCTCTTTCTGGAACAGGTGGTGCTGCCGGATACCCGCCTGCCTTTCTTCTTGGTGGCACACTCCACCGGCGGGCTGATTGCGCTTTCCATGGCGCCGGAACTGTCCAACCGCATCGAGCGCATGGCGCTTTGCTCTCCCTTTGTCGGGCTTGGGGGCCAATCCGTTTCGCCACGCTGGATCAAGACCGTTGCCACCGCGCTGACATGGACAGGTTTTGGCGGCAAGCAACTGGGCAGGGATAATCGCGAACGGGATTTCGATGGCAACCCACTGACCTCCGATGCCGAGCGTTTTGCCCGAAACATTGCGATCGCCAACAGCCATCCGGAGCTTTTCATCGGCAGGCCGACGGCGCGCTGGCTCTACGAAGTCATGAAGATCATGCCGAAAGTGACACGGCAGGATCACCTGACCCGCATCACCATTCCCACCCTGTTGCTGGCCCCGGTTCTCGACACCATCACGCCCTATGCGGTGCAGGAGGAATTGTCGCGCAATTTCCGCGCAGCACAGTTGATCCCGGTCATCGGCGCCCGCCACGAACTGTTTCAGGAACGCGACATCTACCGTGCCCAGGCGCTTGCGGCGCTGGACGCCTTCTTCGCGCCGGACGAATAGCGTCCTGCCCTAAAAGGTTCAGAGGCCGGAGAGCAGCGCCAGCGCCTCCTCATGCACAGCCTTGCTGCCGGCAGCAATGATACGCCCCGCCCCTTCCGGTCGCCCACCATCCCAGGTGGTGATGATGCCGCCCGCCTGTTCGATGATCGGGATCAGCGCACCGACATCATAGGGCTTCAGGCCGGATTCGATGACGAGATCCACATGACCAGCGGCCAGCAGCGCATAGGCGTAGCAATCCACGCCATAGCGGAAGAGCCGCACCTTGTCCTGGATCTGGCCGTAACGCTCGGCCTCCTCAGCCGTGAAGATATGCGGCGAGGTGGTGAAGAGCACGGCGTCCGATAGCGACTGGCACGCCCGTGTCTTGATCTGCTTCTCACCCTCCGGCCCCTTGTACCAGGCCTTGTTCCCATCGGCGAAATAGCGCTCACCGGTGAACGGTTGATCCATCAGACCCATCTTGGCGCGCCCGCCCGATTGGAAGCCGATCAGCGTTCCCCAGACCGGCACACCGGAAATGAAGGCGCGGGTGCCATCGATGGGGTCGATGACCCATATATGCTCACGGTCAAGGCCGATGCTGCCATGCTCTTCGCCAAGAATGCCGTGATCGGGAAAATGCTCGGTGATCAGCGCACGTATCGCCGCTTCCGCCGCTTGGTCGCCCTCTGTTACCGGATCATAGCCGCCCGCCTGCTTGTTATCGACAGCGATGCCGGTGCGAAACCGGGGCAGCGTCTCGGCCTTGGCGGCATCGGCAAGGCGGAAGAAGAAATTGCGATCTGGCAGCATGGAAGTCCCCGGCGTCTCTTTTGGAAGAGAGACATAGCGCGCTGGACCGTCTGTCGTCCACTCCCAAACAAAACGCGAAATTGCTCAGGCGTAGGGCATATTATCCGAGAATTCGCACAGCAGAAAAGCAAACGCCTTATTGCTGTGCATTTTTTAATCAAAAATAAAAATGATTGACAATTAAGCAGATTCCTCTACTTTGATGGTCACAGTCTTTGACTGTAAATACCCTCCTTGGGTGTTTCCTCCCTAGACTTAACCGCGCGAAGGCGCGGTTTTTTTTGCCCATGCGATATCCGCAGGACAGGAACAGTTGAACAATGAGAGGGTGTTGAGCGCCTTATTCGGCGGCAAGCGCCATGTCGATCGCGTATTCCGACACGAAAGCCGCCAACTGGCGCATGAAGATTTCCAGGGCCGATTGCATGGCCGGAAAATCCGCCGCTTTCAGAAACGTCTTCTCGTCCACATAGAGCGCACGGTTGACCTCGATCTGCAACGCATGCAGCGAGCGGATCGGCCGACCATAATGCTCGGTGATGAAGCCGCCGGCATAGGGCTTGTTGCACACAGCGGTGAAGCCAAGCTCTTCGAGGAAATGCAGCGCCGCACGGGAAATCTCGGCGGAAGCACTGGTGCCGTAACGATCGCCGATAATGATATCAGGGCGGATGTTCGAGCCCGCGAGACGAATATTGCCCGGCATCGAATGGCAATCGATCAAGACGGCCATGCCGTGATTGGCATGGGTGCGCGAAACAAGCCGGCGCAGGCACGTATGATAGGGCTTGTAGATGCCCTCGATGCGCGCCAGCCCCTCTTCCACCGAAAGCCGGTGGGCGTAGATATCCATGTTTTCCGCCACGATGCGCGGCACCGTGCCGAGACCGCCCGCAACGCGCATGGAACCGATATTGGCATAGGAGGGAAGCGCGCCATCGAACATGCGCGGATCCAGCTCATAGGGCTCGCGATTGACATCGAGATAGGCACGGGGAAAATTGGCTTTCAGCAGCGGCGCGCCGAGGTCGGGAGCGCTTGCAAAGAGTTCATCGACGAAGCAATCTTCCGAGCGGCGGATCTCATAGGAATCCAGCCGCGAGGCTTCGAGGAAGGAGACCGGGTAGCAGCGGCCGCTATGGGGGGAGTTATAGACGAAGGGAATGCTGTGCACGGTGGGCTCGCGCACCTCGAACAATTCATATTCGCCCGTCACCCAGTCCATGCCGTCCCGTTTACCATGTCATAATTCTGCCAGACGCATCATGTTGCCAGTTGCGCCAGTGCAAGTCCATACTGGCAGGCAGTCACCCTCGCGTGATTCTACCATTCACATGATATTTACTCCGACAATGGTACAATCGCGATAGGGTATCCCAATAATTCTGTAGTTACGGTCACTTATATGGTTCAGAAAATTCTTCTCGCCGAAGACGACAACGATATGCGCCGCTTCCTCGTGAAGGCGCTCGAAAAGGCCGGATACAAGGTCTCGTCCTTCGATAATGGTGCCAGCGCATACGATCGACTTCGCGAAGAGCCTTTCTCGCTCCTCCTGACCGATATTGTCATGCCCGAAATGGACGGCATCGAGCTGGCGCGCCGCGCGACGGAACTCGATCCCGACCTCAAGGTCATGTTCATCACCGGTTTTGCAGCGGTCGCGCTCAACGCTGATTCGAAGGCGCCGAAGGATGCCAAGGTGCTTTCCAAGCCTTTCCACCTTCGCGACCTCGTCGACGAAGTCAACAAACTCCTTGTGGCGTAAGGGTTTCAAAAAAACCTGTCACAAAATCGAAAAAGGCAGTTGACGCTTCATTCGGTTATGTGATTTATGCGCCGCAACGGAGGGCGTGTAGCTCAGCGGGAGAGCACTACGTTGACATCGTAGGGGTCACAGGTTCAATCCCTGTCACGCCCACCATCCGAATTCAAAGAAATCAAGGCCTTGCGAGCGATCGCGAGGCCTTTTTCTTTTGCGCCATATCGAGGCGCAAAACAGACGACGACGCATTGTTTCGCGGCCGTGGCAGTCGATGTCTTTCTGAAGGGCGAGCCGGGAATGCTTCGTCTTCGTCGCAGCAGAACAGCGCCGCCAAACACGCTTTTCAAATATCAGAAACCGCGATACAAATCCGAAATTCCGTAATGTAAAAGCGCCATGACGAAAAAATTCCTCATCATCGACCCCGAGACCGACCACGCCGTGTTGAAGGGCATCGCATCGCCGACACGGGCGACCATGCTGAAAATGCTGCATGATCGCGGGCCGATGAATGTCAATGACATGGCAGCGGCTTTGGAACTGCCGCAATCAACGGTCTCCACCCATATCCAGATTCTGGAAGACGCCGGTCTGTTGCAGAGCGAGACGCAGAAGGCGCGCAAGGGAAGCCAGAAAATCTGCCGCGCCACGGTGGAAGAGGTGGTCATCGTCTTCAAGAGCGAGGTGCGTGAGCCGCGCAAGGACATGATCGAGGTGGCCATGCCGGTCGGGCTTTACACCGGCTTCGAGGTGACCGCCCCTTGCGGGCTCTGCTCCACGGACGGCATTATCGGACTTCTCGATGTGCCGAATGCCCTGCTCGATCCCGACCGTATGAAGGCCGGGCTCATCTGGTTCACCCGCGGCCATGTGGAGTACCAGTTTCCCAACAACGCCAAACTGTCCAACGCTGCAATCCGCGAGCTGGAAGTGGCAGTGGAGCTGAGCTCCGAAGTACCGGGCACAAGTGCTGATTGGCCGTCGGACATTACCTTGACCATCAATGGCAAGAAGGTCGGCGTGTGGACCTCGCCTGGAGATTTCGGCGACAAGCGCGGCGTCTATACGCCGGACTGGTGGAAGCTCAAGGGCTCGCAATATGGCAAGCTGAAGAACTGGCGGGTGGGGCCGGACGGCACATTCGTCGATGGCGTGCAGATCTCGAATGTGACGCTGGCCGATCTCGATCTTGCCAGCCATCACTCCATCCGTGTGCGCATCGGCATCGAAGACGACGCCAAGCATCCGGGCGGCATCAATATCTTCGGCAAGGGCTTCGGCAATTACGATCAGGACATCGTGCTGCGCCTGAAGATCGAATAGTATCAATAATTCCGATATTTAAAATAACGGCGCGACATCAAGCTGTTAGAAATCACGGGTAGCATCTTCAGGCAACGTTGCAGCTCTTCCTGTTGACCCATACCGGATTTTCCGATTTAGTATCCGTAATAGCGATACATATCGCTTTTTATGATATTAATGGGAGGAATGCATGAAGGTATCGGTTGTGGCGCATCCGCAATTTGTCGTGGCGGATATTGATCCCAGGCTCTACGGGTCCTTCATCGAGCATCTCGGCCGTGCCGTCTATACCGGCATTTATGAGCCAGGCCACGGAACGGCTGATCAGAGCGGCATGCGTCAGGATGTCATCGATCTCGTCAAGGAACTGGACGTCCCGATCGTGCGCTATCCCGGCGGCAACTTCGTTTCCGCATACAATTGGGAAGATGGTGTCGGCCCCAAGGAAGAACGGCCCGTTCGCCTTGATCTCGCCTGGCACACATCCGAGAGCAACGAGGTCGGCCTTCATGAATTTGCCGACTGGTGCGTGTCCGCCAATACCGAGATGATGCTGGCGGTCAATCTCGGTTCGCGCGGACTGGATGAAGCGCGCAATCTGCTGGAATATGCCAACCACCCGGGCGGCAGCGAGTGGAGCGACAAGCGCATCGCCAATGGCCGCAAGGAGCCCTTCGACGTCAAGCTCTGGTGCCTTGGCAACGAGATGGACGGCCCCTGGCAGATCGGCCACAAGACGGCGGATGAATATGGCCGCTTGGCCCACGAAACGGCAAAGGCCATGCGCGCCTTCGACAGCTCGCTCGAACTCGTCGTCTGCGGCTCATCCAATGCCAAGATGCCGACCTATCCGGAGTGGGAAGCAACCGTTCTCGATCACACTTATAATGAGGTCGATTACATCTCGCTGCATATGTACTTCGACAATCACGCCAATGATGTCGGCAACTATCTGGCGATGAACCAGAAGCTCGACGACTACATCATGTCGGTCGCAGGCGTCATTGATTACATCAAGGCCAAGAAGCGCTCGTCGCGCCAGGTCTATATCTCATTCGACGAATGGAACGTCTGGTATCACTCGAAGGAACAGGACAAGAAGACACTTGCCGGTGCCGATGGCTGGCCCTTTGCCCCGCCACTTCTGGAAGACATCTACACTTTCGAGGATGTGCTGCAGGTCGGCCTGATCCTCAACACCTTCATTCGCCGCTCGCATGTGGTGCGCATTGCCTGCCTGGCGCAGCTCGTCAACGTTATTGCGCCGATCATGACTGCGCCGAATGGCCCGGCCTGGCGCCAGACGATCTTCTATCCCTTCCTCTTTGCCTCGCGTTATGGCCGCGGCAAGGCGCTGGACCTGAAGGTCAACAGTCCCACCTACAAGAGCGAGACGGCGGGCGAGGTGTCCTGCCTCGACGTTTCCGCCGTGCATGATGAGGAAGGCGGCTTCGTCAGCTTCTTCGTCGTCAACCGCTCCGACAAGGAGATGGAGGCCGAGTTCGATGTCGCAGCCTTCGGCAGCGCCAGCAGCATCGCCGATCACCAGGTCATGAGCCATGCCGATCTGAAGGCGGTCAATACCGAGACGAACATGGACAACGTCGCACCGAGAAAGGCCGACACGGCGAGGCTGTCCGACGGCCGGCTTTCGGCGACATGCGCCCCCTACTCCTACCAGATGGTGCGCATCAAGGTCTGACAGGGCCTTGCGACATCGCCATACGGGTCACGGGAGGAGACACTATGACGGCAAGTATCGATATCAACAATGTGAGCAAGCACTTCGGCGGGCTGACGGTTTTTGAAGGACTGTCGCTCTCCATTCCGGCGCATGAATTCGTCGTGTTCCTCGGCCCATCCGGCTGCGGAAAGTCCACGCTTTTGCGCATGATTGCCGGGCTCGAAAGTGTGGATGACGGAGAAATCCGCATCAATGGCGAGCGCATCGACGACCAGCCACCCGGCAAGCGCGGCGTCGCCATGGTCTTCCAGTCCTATGCGCTCTATCCGCATATGACGGTGCGCGACAACATGGCCTTCGGGCTGAAGAACATCGCCGTCGAGCGCTCCGTCATCGATGCGCGCATCGCCGAGGCCGCACGCATGCTGGAAATCGGCCATCTGCTGGAGCGCAAGCCCGGGCAGTTGTCCGGCGGCCAGCGGCAGCGTGTCGCCATCGGTCGCGCCGTGGTGAAAGAACCGAAAGCCTTTCTCTTCGACGAGCCACTGTCCAACCTCGATGCGGCACTGCGCACCCGTACCCGCATCGAACTGGCACAGCTGCATCAGCGGCTGAAGTCGACGATGATCTTCGTCACCCATGACCAGATCGAGGCGATGACGCTGGCGGATCGGATCGTCGTCATGAACAATCGGCAGATCGAGCAGATCGGCACGCCGATGGAGATCTATAACCGCCCGGCAAGCCGCTTCGTCGCCGGCTTCGTCGGTGCACCGGCGATGAATTTCCTTCCCGTGACGATCGGCACGGATGCCGGCGTCGTCACCGTCGAGACGGCTTCGGGTATCAAGATGGCAACCGCCATTCCAGCCGCCGGCATCGCGCCCGGCGCATTCGAACTTGGCCTGCGCTCGGAAGACGTGCGCATCACATCGCAAGGCAGCGGCAACGCGGAAGGCCTGGTGGATGTGGTGGAGCGGCTGGGTGAGCGCACGCTGGTCTATGCGCGCCTTGCCGATGGTCAGCAGCTTGTCGGTTCCGATAGTGGCGATAGCCGCGTCTCGGTCGGCGACCGGGTCGGCCTGTCCTTCGACGGCACCAAGGCGCATCTTTTCGATGGGTCAGGCCGCGCCTGGCACGCACGGGAGGTGGGTCATGGCTGAACCACTGACCGCAACCACCGCCCATCAGGCTGCAGGCGCTGCCTCCGTCAAGCGCGCGAGAAGCGTCGATATCTATGCGCCGCAATGGCGAAACTTTCTCTTCGTCGCGCCCTATCTGGTTTTCTTCGTCACGCTGCTCGTCGTGCCGCTGTTCTGGGGTATCTGGCTGTCTTTCCACAAGGCGGATACGTTTTCCTCTGGCCCCTTTATCGGCTTCGGCAATTACGTCCGGCTATTCAATGACAAGATCTTCCTGCAGTCGATCTGGAACACCTTCTACTTCGTGCTGCTGACGGTTCCCTCGCTCGCCCTGCTCGGCCTGTTTCTGGCGCTTTGCCTCAACCGGCGCACGCGCAGTGCCGCGGTCCTGCGGGGCCTGTTCTTCTCGTCCTCGGTTTTGTCCGTCACCATCGTCACGCTGATCTGGCGCATCGTCTACATTCCCGACATCGGCCTTCTGTCGATGATCTTCGGCCTGTTCGGTGCTAGGGCACCGGCCTTCCTGTCGGACCCGAGCCTTGCCATGATCGGCATTGCCATCGCCACCGTCTGGTGGTGCATCGGCCTGCCGATGATGCTGTTTCTCTCGGCACTTCAACAGATCCCGCAGGATATCTATGAGGCCGCCGCACTCGACAATGCCAATCGCTGGCAGACGTTGCGGTCCATTACCCTACCCTCAATCAAGCGCACCTTCGTGCTGGTCGTCATCATCCAGATCGTCTTTCAGTTCCAGCTCTTCGGTCAGGCGCTGTTGATGACGCGCGGCGGCCCGAACAACCTCACCAAGCCGATCGTGTTCTACATCTACGAGACGGCCTTCCGCCGCTGGGATCTCGGCCTCGGTGCCGCCGCATCCGAAATCCTCTTCGTGCTGATCCTGGCCGCGGCCATGGTGCAATTTCTGGTGTCCCGCAGAAAGGCAGATGTGTGATGGCTTCGCAGAACTCCAACATCATCGGCCGATCCTTCGGCGATCGCGTGCTCTATGGCCTCGTCATCCTTCTAGCGATCGTCATGGCAGCGCCCGTTCTTTACGTCATCGCGCTGTCTTTGAAGGACAACAACGCGCTGATGGTCGATCCGCATTCGGTCTTCCAGCTGCCCTATACGATCAAGAACTATATCGACACCATCGGCACATCGAGCGTGTTCCTCTGGGTGTTAAACAGCATCGTGGTGGCCGGCGGCATGACGATCATGACGCTGATCCTGTCGTCGCTTGCGGGCTATGGCTTCGCCCGGCTGAACTTCCCCGGTCGCGACGTGCTCTTCGTTCTGGTGCTTCTGGGTCTTGCCGTGCCGGAACAGGCGGTGCTGATTGCCCGCCATCAGATCTTCAGCTGGCTTGGCCTGCACAATTCCTATCCGGGGCTGATCCTGCCCGGTCTGTCGTCCGCCTTCGGCGTATTCCTGATGACGCAATATTTCCGCGCCATTCCGAAGGAGCTGGACGAAGCAGCGATCCTCGACAATGCCAGCCGCTTCCGCGTCTTCTGGAAGGTGCTTCTGCCGCTGACCGTTCCGGCGCAGGCGACACTCGGCATCTTCACCTTTCTCGGCGCCTGGAACGATTACTTCTGGCCGCTGATCTCTGCGACGAAGAAGGAAATGTTCACGCTCACCGTCGGCATCGCCTCGACGCAGATGAACTTTGCCCAGTCCCAGGGCATCGGCTTTCTGATGGCGCAGGCGGTGTTCGCCGGCGCACCCATCCTGATCATCTATCTGTTTTTCCAGAAATATATCGTCACCGCCGTGTCTGGCGCGGCGGTGCGGTGATGCATGACGCTCCGGCCAAGATGCAAGGCCGGAACGAATGAGGAAAAGACGCCGCTCGCCCAGCGACGGCGAAACCTGAGGAGGAGGAGACTATCATGACTTTGAGGACATTGTTTCTCGCCACCATATCCGCAGCCGCGGTTCTGGTCGCATCACCAAGCTTTGCCGAGACCGAATTGCAGGTGCAGCGCTTCTTTGGCGCCTGCGACGCAGATTTCGGCAAGAATACCGATATCAGCAAGGCGGTGGGCGAATGCGGCATCATCACATCGATGATCAACAAATTCGCCGCCGACAATCCCGATATCAAGATCAATGTCACCACGGTGGAATGGCCGGGCTACGACCAGCTGACGGCCCAGTTCGCCTCGGGCGATGCACCGGACATCGTCACGATCCATGAATCCGTCCTGTCCGACTATCAGTCCAAGGACCTGCTGGTCCCGCTCGACGACATGTTGAAAACCGTTGGCGTGACGCCGGACAAATTCACCGATGCGGCCAAGGAAGGCGTAACCAAGAACGGCAAGATCTACGGCCTGCCGATCGACAACTGGACCATGCTCTACCACATCAACATGGACCTCTTCAAAACCGCAGGCCTCGTCAATGCCGACGGCACGCCGATCCTGCCGAAATCACCGGAAGAGTTGCTGGCACAGGCCGAGCAGTTCAAGCAGAAGACCGGCAAGCCCTATTTCGTCCAGAACCTTGCCAACGAGACGGCGCTCTATGCCCGCAATCTCTACACATACCTCTTCCAGCAGAATTCCGATTTCTTCGCCGATCCGAAGAAGGTGAAGTTCAACACGCCGGAAGCACGCAAGATCGTGGAGATGTACAAGACCATCTTCGAAAAGGACGACACGACGAAAGACCTTGATTACGGCGGCTCCATCAACGCGTTTCTCGGCGGTGAAGGCGGCGTGCACCTGAACGGCACCTGGATGGTCGGCGACTACAATGCCCAATCTGAAAAGTCGGGCACCGCGCTGAACAAGGGCGGTTATGCGGTCTATCCCTATCCGCAGCTCTTCCCTGGTGCCAAGGAGCAATATGCCGATGGCCATAGCTGGGCGGTTTCCAAGAAGGACCGCACGCCGGAGCAGGAAGCGGCCATCGCCAAGTTCCTGAAATTCTTTGCCGATAATGATTTCGAATGGTCGCGCACCGGTCACCTGCCGGCTTACAAGGCGGTCATCGAATCCGCCGAATTCAAGGCGCTGCCGCATCGCGATACGATTGCGCCGATCGCCACGCTTGGCAAGCCGCTGCCCTCTGCCGTCCAGCGCCAGTTCGCCATTCAGGACATTGTCGGCGAGGAAATGAGCGCGGCCATCACTGGCCAGAAGGACGTTGATTCTGCGCTGGCCGATATGGAAAGCCGCGTCAACGAACTTCTCGCCAACCTCTGATCTGACGGCTGCAGCCCTTTGCTGCAGTCTCTCGCGTCTCGCATACCCTCCCGGGGGCGAGGCGCGAGATTTTGTTTGATGGAGAGCGCCGCCTCTTTTTCACCCTTGTGGTCGATATGATTTGGAAAAGACCAATCTTGGTCCTATGGGTGAAGGCCCATTTCATCGTCCGAGACTGTCAACGACCGTGCCTAGAATGCAAAGCGACACCCGCCAGACAATCGTGCGTCTTCTCTCCACCATGGCAAGCGCCAAGGAGATCGACCAGTATCTGAAACGCTTCTCCCAGCTCGATGCCAAGCGTTTCGCGCTCGTCAACATCGATGGCGCCATCTTGCGCGATGCGCAGGAGGCAGAGGCCACCGCCTCTTCTCTGTCGTTTCTGCAGCAGGTGGGGCTGACGCCGATTGTCCTGTTGGGACGGAGTTCACGGAGAGAGGATGAGGGCGCCACGCACGGGAGGGCAGACAGGGCCGCGGGCGAACGGCACGAGACTGCCGCAGGCGAAACGTTTGAGGGTCTCAACCTGAAGCTCGTTCAATTGCTGCAGGAACAAGGCACGCGCGCCACCTCGATCACGGCAGGCGTGTTTGCGGCAGACGTTCCGACAAGCAACGCCGGCTCTCACCTTGCAACAGTGATCGCAGTAAAATTGGCGCCGATCGAAGCCAGTCTCGGTGCAGGATCGATCCCTGTCATCGGCAGTGTTGGCGAAACCCCATCCGGCCAGGCAATAGAGATCGGCAGCGATGACGCGACCAACGAGCTGGTGCGCGCGCTGCAGCCCTTCAAGGTGATCTTTCTCACAAGCTTTGGCGGCTTGCGCCATGACAATGGTCGCAGGATCGACTCGATCAACCTCTCCACAGAATACGACCAGTTCGCCGAGAAGGCCTATTCGGACAGCAGCTTCACCTTCAAGATCGAGCGGATGAAGCAATTGCTCGATGGCTTGCCGATGGAATCCTCGATCTCCATCACCAACCCGGCCAACCTGGCGCAAGAGCTTTTCACCCATAAGGGGTCCGGCACGCTGATCCGCCGCGGTGAACGGGTGCTGCGCGCCACCTCATGGGAAGAACTCGACCTGACCCGTTTGCGGGCGCTGATTGAATCGAGTTTCGGACGACGCGTCGTCGATGACTATTTCCAGCGCACCCGGTTGCTGCGCGCCTATATCAGCGAGCACTACCGCGCCGCGATCATCCTGACGGAAGAGGATGGCGTACCCTATCTCGACAAATTCGCCGTACTGGACGAAGCACAGGGAGAAGGCCTCGGCCGTGCGGTCTGGAAGGTTATGCGCGAAGAGACACCGCAATTGTTCTGGCGCTCGCGCCACAACAATCAGGTCAACATCTTCTACTACGCCCAGTCCGATGGCTGCTTCAAACAGGAGCGGTGGAAGGTGTTCTGGTGCGGCCTGACGGATTTCTCGCAGATCGAAAAATGCGTCGCCCATTGTGCAGTGCGACCAACGACCTTGATCGACACTGAAACCAAACCGTGAAGGAGAAGGCGCCGTGCCGCATGCAGTAAATCTACGGGCCGTGCCGGGCGTCTTCAGCGTCGCGCGCCTTTCGCCCGATGCCACCTTGCCTGCGTGGTTTGATGGCCCCGGCTTTTCCGCCATGGTCAGAAGCGACGACGAACTGACCCTCGTCTGCCTGCAGGACCGGGTACCAACAAACGTCGAAGCCGAACCAAACTGGCGCTGCTTCCGCAGCCTCGGCCCGATCCCGTTTAATGCTACGGGTATTCTCCAATCGCTGATTCAGCCGATCTCCGAACAAGGCATCGGCGTCTTCGTGCTCTGCACCTTTGATGGCGAGCATATTCTTGTGCCGGAGAAAGAGTGGGATCAAGCGGCGCACCTGCTTGAAGAGGCAGGACATCGCTTCGTTTCGTAAGCGCGAGCAGCTTCTCACGCACACGAATATGGGAGCGACGCCTCATTTCGCTTCGCGGCACCGCTGGGAGCAAAATTTCACGTTCTCCCAGTCTTTCGCCCATTTCTTCCGCCAGACGAAGGGCCGCCCGCAAACCGGGCATATCTTGGACGGCAATTCGGATTTCTTGCGTTGTTTCGGCATTGAATCGCTTGTGATGTTTTTCCAGCTTACGGCAACGACTGCCATCTGGATCATCAAAGCGTCGGATCGGCGAGCATCGGGGAAGAATCTCAGCATCGAGCATTCCTTGATGGCAACCAATTATGCTTCATGACAGTCTTACCATCGATCGATCATCTGGAAGACATCATGGCTTTTGAACAATTCGTCGCCGATTACGGCATTGCCGCCGTCCTGATTGGCTCGGGCGTGGAGGGAGAGACCGTGGCGTTTCTGGGCGGCGTGCTCGCCCACAAGGGCGTGTTTCCCTACTCGCAGGCTGCCTTTGCCGCCGCGGTGGGCTCGTTCCTGGCGGATCAAATTCTGTTTTATCTTGGCCGCTACGCGAGCGGCGTCAAAGCCGTCAAACGCCTGACTGCAAAACCCGCCATGACGCGGGTCACGTCATGGCTCGAAAAGCACCCCAACGCCTTCATTTTCTGTTTTCGCTTCGTTTATGGCATTCGCACCATCAGCCCGGTCGCAATCGGCCTCTCCTCCATTTCGCCGCTTCGCTTCTTTGCCATCAACCTGGTCTCCGCCGCCACCTGGGGCACCGTCATCACAGCCGTCGGCTATGGATTGGGACAGGCCGTCGAGACACTGATCGGCAGGCTCGGCCTTGGCCACCATATGGCTGTCGCCATCATTCCAGCCCTTGTCATCATCGCCGCCATCGCATTCGGCGCGCATCATTACATCCGGTCATCGGAGAAAACATGAGCGGCGCGCGAAGGACAATCATCGTACAGGCAACGCACCAGCGCTTGTCTGCCGCCTCTGCTCGTCGATCTGTCGCTGCTGGTCCTTGAACCGCTGATCATATCCGGCAAAGGCGCGCTCAAGCTCCGGGCGCGGAACCTGCGCTTCGCGCAGATCCTTGACCTCGGCTTCCATGCGAAGCCGATCTTCGGAACTGCGTTGCTGGCGCCACTCCATCTCCTGCCGCGTCACCATCCGCTCCGTCATCGCAATGATGCTCTGCTGCGTGGTGTCGGCGAGTTTCGCAACCGCTGTCTGCGCCAGTTCGGAGTTCTTCAGGATCGCTGTATCAAGCCGGCTCTGATCCTTGCTGAGCGTGCCATAGACGAAAGCGCTCAGCGCCGCCAAAATCGTGAAAGATACACCGACCGCCGACCAGACGACCGGCCACTGCGTGCGGCTGCGCTCCGCAAGGCTGGCGGAGAGGCCAGAGATCGACGAACGCATCTCGTTGGCAATCGCCGACATGGTGTTTTCCACCTGCTTGAAACCGGAGCGCATCTCGGTTTCAAGATCGCTTTGGCGGCGCCCAAGATTGGTGACGCGCTCGCCAAGCTGGGCGGTCGCGGCGTCGCTATAGGCCCGGTGGGCATCGTTGCCATTCATCTCGTCAGGTCCCATCATTTTTCTCCGCGGCGCGGTGCCGCTCCGTCGAAGCGCGTCCTCACGCCATCATAAAAGGAAGCGCAGCGCCCCGTGCGCTGATCGGCGAGCTCGGCAGCCACCTCCCATCGCAACTGCGTGTTGCGCGGCTTTTCAATTCCGTATTTCGGAACGACCCTTGGCATCTTCTGGCGACATTCGTCCGGCAAATCCGGCAGGCGCACACCTGCCGCGAGCCGTCCCGTCGCATCAGCGGCCGCAATCAGCCGCGCCTCTTTGCCGGCACAGCCAGAGACGATCAGCATCGCTCCAGCGGTAATCGCCATCATCCATCTTCTGATTGTCATTGCGGATCGCCTCTTCGAGTTGGGCTTCAAGCGCCTGCTGCGCCAGCGCATCCGCCGCCGCACGTTTGCGATAATCTTCCAGCGCCAGCGCCGCGGCATTGCGCTGTCGCTCGAGTTCGGCCGCCTTGGCCTCGGCCGCGGTCTTTTCGGAGAGCAGCACATAGCCTTTCAGCAGTGCCGCATCGTGCGCGGAAAGCCACAGCCGAAAGCCACCCAGGACCATCAAGACAAAAAGGATCAGCGCTGCCAGGCGCGCCATAAGCGAGGTCGGAAAGAAGACACTCATAGGCCGCTCACACAGAGCTCGGCTTCGCCGATGCGCTGCGCGTCCCCCATCTCACGACGATTGACGAGCCCACGCACGATGCGTCCACCCGCTCGGTTAAATGCCGTCTGCGCCTCACACGCGGCACGCCACTGCCCCGCTTCGATCCGCGCCTTCGCGGTCGACCGGCACCAGGCCCCGACACCAAAATTATAGGACCCGGAAATCATCGACGCACGAACGCTGACGGGTGCCGCCCCAAGCTTCGGCGAACATTGCATGATCGACTGATAATAGTCGTCATGCACCCGGCGCAGCAGCATATCGCGACACTGCGCCTTCGTCTTCTTCATGCCTGGGCCCACGCCCTGGGTCTCGCCGTAGCAGATATCCCAAATCTTCGCGAAAGGGTCCCAATGCGACGTCAACACCAGCCCTTCCCAGGGAATGATGGCCTTCTCCACCGCTAGAATAACCGCAGGGTCCATCCGCCCCACATCCGAATAACGGTCATAAGCCGCATAACCACCCGCAGTGACGCTGGCCAGCACAGCCGCCACAGCCGCGCGACCACGCCGCGTCGGCACAATCCTATTGATCGGCATCCGATACACCTTTCTGAGCAAGAATTCGTGAGATAAAGGCCGCGCACGTCGCGGCACCAGATAGCGCGGCGAACAGCCCACGCGGAATTTCGACGGAACCATCAATGATCGGCAGAAAGACTTCGAGGCCGGACAGAAGTCCGGCGAGCACGATCCATCGAATGGACCAGGCGCGCTTCAGCACCTGCCACCAATTTGAGATGAGCATGGGGATGTCCTGATTGTTGGATTATGCCGCTACAGGCAAAACGTCACGAGGCGTCTTACAGCGCCTGCTGCTCTGCCTTGAAGGCATTGATGCGATTGTCGCGCTCGATCGGCGGGACATCATGCGGAACGTAAAGCGTGTTTACGTTTCCCTGAGGATACACCACGGAAACCGTAATGTTGCCTTGGGCGTCGTACTGCAAGTAAAGCTCGACGTCTTCCATTTATGCCACCTTGAAGAAAATACCGGCGTAACCGCTGTTGTTGCCTCTGCTGAAGCCTTGGCCTGTGAGATCGGGCCAAGTGCCGAAAGTTTGCGTATTGCCCAGGAACGAAACGGAGGAGGCCGTTCCGGACGCCACCTGTGACGCTGTGCCTCCAATCAGGGCAGCGATGAAGGTTGAGTTGGAACCGAAGGCCTGAAAGATGGCTGTCGTGGTGTCACCGTTTATCCCGACCCAATAGAGCCCCGGATTAAGCGTCAGGTTCCCGCCGACGATTGCGGCGCTCATTGCGCCAGTCGTTCCCGCCGACATGCTTGCCGTAGCGCCAAGACCATTGCCCGAAGGCAGTTTGGTGGCAGGGTCAGCGGCATAGATCGCAAGCTGAAAGGCTTTGCCGCTTTCGGCAGTGGTCACGCGAACCGCGAGTTCAGAGATCGTCACCCGCTCTTTGATGACGATCGGATGAAACTTGATTTGCCCGCCGACGACAGCAGCGCCGGCAGAGACGAGAGTGTTGAGACCCTGATAATAGTTGCCCGAGATATAGCCAAAGAAATCGGCATTGTCCTGGCGCACCCAAGAAGCAACTCCGGCAGTCGCGTCGCGGCAAATATACTCGATGCCGGTGGACTGGTTGAACCACTTGGACCCGACCTCGAAACCGGCTGCGCTATCGTCGGTCGCGCCAGGGACCGTATCGGCCGCGTATCGGTTTTCTATAAACATCGCGAGGAGACGATTAAGCTTCTCTCGGATGCTCACGCCCTTGTCCTCGTTTGAAATCAATGCAAGGCCCATTTAGCTATCCTTCCATGATGCTGTGTCGTCCCAAGCACCAGCATCGTTCCATGCACCGGTCGCTAGAAGCCAAACCAGCACGGGCTGCACCAAAGCAGCAACAATTCCCCGGCCGAGAGCCAACGAACGCGACGTGATTTCCCCTGCCATTAGAATATTTTCCTTGTTTGATGAGTGATGTTCATGCGCGGAAGTCCATTGAGAGGAGCGTAGTCCGAAGTGGGTTGGGCGGCAGTTGTAGACTTCCACCCGGCGTCAGGTCTGTGAGTAAGGCAGTTGAACCGTTGCTGTAGGTAAGAGTGCATTGAGATGCCACGGCAGGGACAGAATCGGTGATCACGTCGGCAGCCCGTGTGACAGCGCTTCCAGCCGTCACAGTATGCGATCGTGGCAACGAACTTGGCGGCTCCAACTGATGAAAGCCCTGAAACCGTGTCGCGTTATCAACGGACATCAGGTTGCCATCTCCTGCAGCGGATGAGATTCTCACCCGGCGCGTTGCGGTTGAACCATTGGGAAGATACCCGCCGAAGAAAAGGAACCGGCCACCGCTTAGCAGTATCATTCCCGGGAACACCATCCAGCCGCCCCCCGATGTGCTGACGGTTCCGACCGTGCCCGTTGCGAGATTGACCCAGCAATTTCCGAACTCGCCACCGCCGCCTTCGTCAATTCGTATTCGGCACCAGTTATGGTTCCCTCGTTTTAGAACCACGCTGAAAAGGAATGCGGCCCCGGCCGTGACGCCAGTGACGGTTTGAAGGACTTCGGAAGAGCCCACGCCTTCAGTGACGAGCTGAGTCCCATCGTCTTGCGTCTCGCCAATAAGCGTGTTGCTCTTGCTCCAGGCCTGAGTGAGATCGGTAGACCTGAGCAGCCTGTTTGAGCCGGATGGCTCGACCAGCAACCCTGCGCCATTCCTGCGAGGCTGATTAGGCGCAAAGACCGTCAACACATCTAAATCAAACCCGGCGCTGGCGCGTGACGCCACCAGTCCCCCCACGCTCGACGAGAGGACGCCTCCAGACATGTAAGCTCGGTTCTGCTGAAAATCTCGATATCCGGCTGAACCAACGGGCACCCATGCCGGCGGTAGCGAAACGACACCCCGGCACCGCGCAAGAGAGTTTGTGGTAACTTCTCCAGCCATCGCAAATGCCCGTTATGATAGCGCGAAGAACGTGCCGACAGCCGTGCCCAGAACCGTCTTCGTGACGGCAAGCGGCAAGATGATCGGCGGCCCAGCGATGAAATTCAGTTGCATAGTCGTGCCACCCACAGTGAGCGTCGCCGTGCCGGACGTCGTTATGTTGGCAAGGAACGCTCTCCCGGCCGCCCGAGCGGTGTTGTCAACGTAAGCGCCTGCGGCGGTGTAGCCGGTACTTGCTTTATCGAGAGCGTCCTTGTCTTCTACGCTCAGCGTCACAGGGACGCCGTTGGAAGCTGGCGCACGGCCAGAGGGCAGCGGCGTGACGGGGTTGCCGGAGGCATCAAGCGTTACGGTAACAACAACCGGCGCGCCAACCTCTTCGCCACCGGCGCCCTGGTAAACGACGGTGTCGAATTTCTTGTTAAGGCTCATGATGTAACCTTTCTTCTTCGATTAAGAATGTTGAGGAAATTTCTGACCGGGAGACGGCCAAGACAAGGCGTTTGCAGCCGCTTGCGCTTCTTCAATAGTTTCAGAGGATTCGATCGCTGCCTTCGTGGCCAGTCTTGCGGCTTCGATAGCAGCGCTGATAATCTGCCATTGCGAGTAGGCCGCATGAACTACTTCGGCAACCTTCTGCATCGTCGGCGCTGTGATGCCCACCTCTGCGGATAAAAGCGGATAGCCTGAAGCATCTGGATTGGTAGCCGCGATATAGCGGGAAGCCTCGTCCGCCTTTCGCATGTAGGTCATTGCCTGACCGGCTCCTTGTGTGATGTACTTCCGCCGCTCCGCCTCGGCCGTGTCATCAATGCTGGCTTTCAGCCTCGCTTTGAGATCCGCAAGGCTTTCGCTTGAGAGCTCCGGCGTCCACTCTTCTTCGTGGTTTTCGCCATTTAAAGCGTTGAACACTGTTTGCATCATGTCGCTGTCTCCCATTCCGCCCAGACAGTCCCGGCGGTCATTGGAGATGTTCCCTGTATCGTTGTAAGCTGAATGCGATCAAAATCGCCGGGCATGACAATTGAACCTGATTGCCACATGCCAAAGTGGTATCCTCCTGGAGTTGCGTAGAACTGTCCCGTGTAAAGCCATTCACTGGTACCGGGCACTTGCGTGAATGTTATTTGCCCGTTGAGGACTGCCATAGCGCTGTTAGACGCATTCATATCGATGGCTGTGCCATCTGTCGGCAACGCCGCATAACCGGTTTGTTGAGCGATTACCATATAACCACCAGAATAACCGCTAGTCAGTGCCCCGGCAGGGGTTCCAACGCGTATCCGTGGCGTTCCTTGCGGGCTCCCAAATGTCACCCCACGAACGTTGAAGGTGATCCTGCTAACCCCCGAAGGGATACCGGTGTAAAGAAGAGAATTCCCGACCGAGATAGAAACCTTAGCGCCCTTCTTCAAACCGAACGAACTCACAGAGTTTTGTAATACCTGAATATTGTTCAGCAACGCCGCGAGATCGGCCGTGCCTGGTATCAGGTCTGCGGCATAAGCCTTTATCCAATAGGTGAAGGTTTTGTTGATCGGTCGGGTTTCACCGGTCCCCATTGGCAGGATAGGAACACCCGTCGTATACACGGCTGTGATCGCCGTCCCATTGTCATCGTCTGCTCTGGTCCCCTCCCATGCTGGGACGGGCGAAATCACTTTAAATCTGACGCGCGATTGCGTCGGATCGATCGCTGCATAGAGGTCCTGTGTAGATTGCGCCTGTGTAGAGCCAGACGAACGCCCGCTATCCACCACCTGCCCAGACCGCCAGCCACGCGGGAAATATCCGCCCATATCTTCAATGATTGGGTCGCCATTGCCGTTGACGGCCGCGCCGTTGGCGAGAAGGAACGCGCGAAGTTGAGGATAAGCAGACGTGCAGGGCGCGCCGTTGTGCAGAAGGAAGCCAGGCGGCGGCGTATTGCCGTTACCCTGCACCATTATCGTGGCGCCGATCGGCACGCCGAAGACTTCCTGCAGCTTAGCAAAAGTTTGCTTCTTAATCTTCCAGCTGTCGCCGCTATCGGCAAAACCAAATTCGTCAGCGAGAGAGGGCAAGGCTTTCAAGGGCGCTTCATGCACCGCGCCGGACCATCCAGCAATCACGGAATTCCAGATCGCAAAGGTCTTACGGTACCAATGAAAAGCTGAGAAAAGACCTGGAGAAGGCACAACTTCCTGATCTTCCGGCGCATTGGCCCATCGGCCAGCCAGCGTCGCGGAGCCCAAAGCATCCGACGCACTATCTGCGGAATATTCGGCAAACTGGCCTGCCTCATCACGGCTTGTCTTCGCAGCCTGCGAATAACCCTGCGCCGCCGCGATCTGCGTCATGGAGGGCTTTTCCTGCCCAGGCTCAACGGTCAAGGATCGCTCCGTCGTCTCTTTCACCGACTGGATCTGCATCACCATTTGATCGAGACGGCGCTCCACCACCTCGGGATAATACGCTCCCTGGTTTTCCAGCGACGTCTCCTGGGTCAGCGGCAGCCGCCGAACGAGCGTCAGCGTCTGGCCGGCAAGAAGCGGTGTCGCCTTGATGACGTCGCCGCCAGTCTCGCTGCCGACGCCGGTGACACTATAATCGCCGTTGTCGAGAGAAAGATCGGACACGTCGCCGGACGCCGAAATCAGCACGGCGCGGATGTGCTTGGCATCGAGTATCTTGAAACTATAGGGGAAAGTCTTCGTCGTGCCGTTGCCATAAAATGGCCCGGCGACGCTGACTTCGCTTGAAACCGTCATTGTTCACTCCATAGAAAAAGCGCCCTGAAGGCGCTTGTCAGTGTGGGCTGTGTGGGCATAAATCGAAATGATCCGCCCAATATCGCTGCGGCGTAGGGAATACCGGATCTCCGCCATCGTTTCGGACGTTGGGATTGGTGGCTCTGGTCATACCGAGGCAACCGTCGTGGCGGATCATCCACAACAGCATCGGCTCTCAAATCGGCATCGATTTTCGCATAAAGCACGATTCGAAAATTCAAGTTTGGGCGTGTTTCCCGCGAGGACCCATAACTCTATCGAAATTGCTCTCAGAGCGGCGCCTGAGGTTGAACTGGCTCACTTCGTGCTGCCCCGCCAACTGACACAGGCGAAACCTCGTCAAGCGCAAGGATCGGATCAAAGTCTTCCGTATCACCAAACCCTGCTGCCTTGACCAGGCGATCGCGAGAGATACCGAGCGCCATGGCAAGCGCCGCCAATCCGTCACCCTCCGCGGCATCAACGCTTTTCAAGCTGCTGTTGCTTCGGGAGGCATCATTCCAGTTTTTTAGGAAGGCGTCGAAGGCTTGGTCCGCAACCGGCGCCATCCCCGCGCCTCCCTCCGCCTGGTCGCCCAGAAAAAACCCGGCTAGCTCCCCGGGCGCGCTTCCATCCCTCGTCAACCCGCCTTTCCCAGCCTCGGTAATCACACTTGCCAGAACCGCGGGAAGAGCAATCCCTGCCAGATAGATGGCAAACAGGCGCGGTGCCCCCATATAGCCGAAGCTCTGCATGATGGGCTGAAGATCTCCGCCTAAGATTTTGGCTTGGCCATTGAAATAGCTGTAGAACAGCGTGAACAGGCGGGCGAAGGCCGTCCCGGTCTCTGTTGCGAAAGGGCTTTTCATAGCTTGGATCACGAGACTGTCCGCCGTCGCCACAGCCTTTTCCTGCGCCAAGCCTTGCCCAATTGCCTCGTCGTAGGCGGCATGCCAGAGAACAAGCTCAAGGGCACTCCGCGTTCCCTGCAGCAAAATGTCGCCATAGATGCCAGCCTTCTCGCTGATCAACCCGCGATCACCTGGCTTGAGGATCGCCTCCTGAACACGCTTTTCCATCTCCCGGCTGCCACGCGTCATCCGCGCTTGCATCACGGAAGACAACTTCGCCGCCTCGTCTCGCATGGCTGCGCCTTCTCCATTTCTACCGAAGCGAAGCAGCGCAGCCTCCAAACGGCCGGACGACATGTCTGCCAGCATGGAAGAGTGGGAGCAGGCCGCGGCGGTCGCGCTGACGATATCGAGCATCATGCTGCGAACCCCCGCACGCCCACGGATTGCCCGCACCCCATGAGACAACGCCCGCCCCTCTGCCGTTGTTGGCTGCACCTCAGCCACCGGCTGGCGAACCATGCGCAGCCAAGGCGCTATCATCGTGTCGATCATATCGGGCGAGATCTCTTCCAGTACCACCAGAATTTCCGGCCTGTTCACGATCCGCCCAATCTGCTGCACCACGGGTTTGAGATGGATGAATCTCAAGAGTTGATCCATATGCGCCGCAAGCATCGAACACTCCAGCTCCAGCGGCCGCGCGTCATTCGCCTCACCCTGTCGGGTAAAGGCAGGAGCAACGGTCGGAAACATCTCCGCCGGGTCCCGCCCGCCATTATCCACACCAGCCCCGTGCTCAAACACCGCCGGCACGAAACCGCCGGCATAGGTGCCAAACGGCGTCTTGAGGGCGGCAGGCACCTCCTCCCTAAAAGAGAAGCCGCAGATCTTGCGGTGCGCCTCCTGCCCTGGGCGCTTCAGCCTCTCCATCACATCCCAGATGGCCTGCGCCGCATCATAATCCGCTTTGATCAGAATGCCTTCGCGCCACATCCGCGCCAGAAAGCGCTCCCATCCGACCTGCCAGCCCCGCCCGGCCAGAAGCTTGCGTTTATTGCTGTCATTGCCGGTGTGCAGAAGCGCGTGAAACAGCTGCCCCTTGTTCTCGAATGTATATCCAAGCTCCGGGGCGCCGATCGCCGGCCCCAGAAGTTCGGCCCGGCGCGGCTCGATAATGGCGTGAAGCGCGCGAAGATGAGCAGCCCTGTCTTGCTTGTAGCGCTCAAACGCCTGCCGCACCGGCTCGATGATGAAACGCGAACAAGGCCCCGCCTCGCCCCCATCCATATCCTGCGCCCAGAGCTCAACCGGCCGCTGGGCCGCCTCAACGGAAAGCGGCGTCACGGCCCCCGCTCCAAGCGCCTTCAGCCTGCGTCGCAGGTCCGCGTTCTGGCCCTCGCTGCGCCCCGCCATAGCCGCCGAAACCAAGCCAAGAACAGTGTCCAGATCATGCCGCTCGCCATCGATCTCGATCTTCCTCGCGTTCTGGCCAACCTCCGTGACATTGTCGATCGCATCGTGAACGGCATCGAATTCCGCAACGGTCAGATCGCCAAACACCTTTTCATCTGCGTTGGCGTAAACCTCCGTCGCCTGTGAAAGCACGTCATAGGACAAGATCGTCCTCCTTCATTTGCTCAAGCCAGCCATCCATGTCGAACCGGACAGGTTTGCTCGCCAGGCCAAATTTTGCGGCAAGCGCACGCACGGCTTGGCGATCATCCGCCTCAGCGCCGCCCGCCCGCTCGTCATCCATCGCATCCAAGGTCGCCATGCGGTCGATCAGCGCCTCAAGCTCGTCTGCCTTGGCAGAGGCCGCCATATAGAAATGGCACGCCATCAGCTGTCGCCGTTTCGCCTCCGCCGCTTGGCTCAGATCATCCTTGGCAAAGGCCTCCGCCGCCTCGGCGGCGCCCTTGCGCTCGGCCGCAAGGTGGCGGTCGAAATCCGTCGCGCTGGACACTTTCAGCGCGCTGAACAGCCGGTGGACATTCCCCTCCACCTCGTAACGCGTCGTCGCCTCGCCGCCCGAAAGCTGGCTCAGCGCATTCAGCTCCGCCAGCAGAAACGCGCGCCACTTGTCCCCATGCAGCGCCTTCAGCGCCTCTTCTTCCAACTGTCCATCCAGCAAAAGATCGCCATGACGCTCAACCATCGTCCGCTCGGTCAGAAGCTCGATGGCAAGTTCGATTGGCCGCGCCCGCACCAGCGCCTGCAGAAACGTCCGCCCACTGTCAAACCCATACATGCCGGCGGCAATGTCGGGATGAATGCCCTCACGTCCGGCAAAGGCATGGGCATGGTCCAGCTCGTCCTCACCTCCATCCGACTCGGAAGAGAGAGGCTTCAACCCAAAGTCCCGCTCCAGAATATCCCGGTCGAGCTTCATCCGCCCCACCGGCTTGCCATCGAAATCGGTGCCGAAGCGCAATGTCTGAATGGCCTGGTAGATCGGCACGGCCTTCAAGGTCCGCGTCGATATCGCCTTCACCGTCTCGCGCTCCTTGCGATACCAGTCCTGGCGCGCGAGAAAGATCGGCTTCATCACCTGACGCCGCAGTTTTTGATGCGCCTCATCATCCGCCTCTTCATGAAGCCGACGCAAACGCCGGTGCTCATCCGCGGAAAGCCCCGCCGTCTTCCCACCCGTAAACAACATGCCCGCAGACATGTCGTCGCGCGCCTCTTCGATTGCCGCATGTGTTGCCAGCATCCGCAAAAGCACATCGCGAATGTCAGGAGAAAGCGTCAAATCAAGACCGCGCAATGCTCCATAGACATGCAGAAGCCACTCGGCGAAATGCTCGAAAACAGTGCGAAGAGCCACCGAAGGCGCCTCACCCTCCAGCAGATACACTTCGAAGGCCTGGGTAAAATGCGCGTGGATCGCGCTTTCGTCAGCACCAGAAACCTCCCGTCCCCAGTCGCGCAGGGTCTCACCCATCTCCTGCACATCGGCGTCCGTCCGTCCAATTTCAGGAAGCGTTTCCAGAAAATACCGGCTCGTCCCGCGAAGAAAGGCGGAAAGCTCAGCACTTTCAAAAAGCCGAATGAGGGATGGGTTTTCATCGGGTTCAACAGCGTCCATCGAATCCCTCCTTGGATTTATCGTCCGTTACGGTTCAGCCTGTCTCGGCGCGCAGACCAAGGCGTCTCTGTCGGAACTGCAGGGCCTTGCGGGCCTAATACCTTGGGCGGTGAACTGGGCTGTTCGATTTGAACTGCGGGCGCTGTCGAGGATTGCAGCGTCGCCTTGAGCTGCTCCGCCGGCGCGCTCTGATTGGGAGCCGCCGACGGTAGTGTCTGCGGCGGCGTCCATACTGGAGTTGCCCCCGGCCCCTCAACCTTCAGTGAAGGATCATTGCTGACAGGTGGTTGAGCCGCAGTACGAGAGCCGTTAACACTTTCTGACGCATTAACAGGACCGGCCGCTGCTTGCCCCGGAGCCGCATTTACCGAAGAAGGCTGTCCTTGGTTGATAGAGGAAGCATCGGCAGGCGGGTTTTCCCGCGAATAGTCCTCGCGCGTCTGACCTGCCTTGGCAGATCTCACCCCGCGTGTCGCATCCAAGGCTACGGCGCTAGATTGCGCCTGCTCCGGAGGAACACCGGAAGCCTGCAGACGCTGGACCTCCTGCTGACGTTCCTGTTTGGCAACGGTTTGGTTCCTGTCTTCCGCCGCCCGTGCAACCTCGGCGTCACTTTTCGCCCGAGCAGAGCGTTCGCTCTCGCTCGCCTTCAACGCCTGCCATTCGGCAAGCGTCTTGGCACGTGGGTCGAAACGCATATGAGGCAGCAATGCTGAATCGTGTTTGCCCCCTGCCAGGTGCGTCGCATAAGTAGACAGAGATAGTTTGACGTCTCCACCGCTGGGAATGGCTACATTCAATTGCGCATTATCGAAACCTGGCAAACTTCTAAACGCCGTGTTCGTGTCATCACCGCTGTTTCGAAAAACATCGCTAAACTTTTTCCCCTCTATGTGAATCGTCTCGATCGGCGTATCTTTGGTCACCACGCGTAGGTAATCGCCAAATTCTTCGGGATGGAGCGCGCGAACCTTGGACGAACTGGCATGCTCTGATATTTCGGTGAGCGTCTGCCCCGCTGCTTCCGGCTGCTCGGCACCGCCGCGGGGCTGGGGTTGACCGAATGCTTTGTTTACGACCTTCGGGATACCTTGAAACATCACCGACTTCGCCACGCCTTTGAAACCTGCACTCGCTACATCGTCGAACAGATCTTTCTCCGAATTGTAATAATGCTGTTCAATTGCGTTCTGTCCGTACTGCTTCAAGGAATCCTTAATTCCGCTCACAGCAGCTTGGACAGCAAATTCAACGCCCACTCTCCTCCAGCTCTTACCCCCCTTCCCCGCATTACCGCCCGTCCCCGTATGGCCTCCCTGTACATCTTCTTTCCCCTCGATCCAGTTATCGATCGGGAGAAGTTCGCCAGCACCGAACAGAAGCCCCAGCCTGGATACGCTTGTTTGCGTTCTCTCATCGGCACCAGCTTTTCGCGCTTTGCTAGCGTTATCGCCAGCAGTTGCCAAACTGTCGACGGCTGCAGCAGCTAAGAAACCGACGAATGGGATACTGCCAGCGGCGAATTTAGGAAGTTCCTCCCCGATGATTTCACCAGTTTGTCTGGCCAAGCTGTCCTTGAATTTGGCCCTCGGGCGAAACCTCTCCTCGCTTGAATCTTGTATCCATTCTCCAGCAGACTGAAGGCCTCTAGACACAGTATTGCGCCACCCCTCCTCATCAGGCGCGTCACCAGGCTCCGGCGGCGCATAGATTACCTGGCCAAGTCCCTCCGTTATTTTACCTATGTTTGTTCCGGCAGCTCCGAGAACGCCTTTTCTGAGTTCAATTACGTCACCTGATACGCGGTGTTCAGCAAGAAATTCCGAAGCGCTATCATATCTTTGACCTGCAGCGTCGAGAATTTCCCCTGCCAGTTCGATCGCGTCATATTTCAGGTAACCGTTGGAAAGCCGCTCCCAAAATGTAAGTTCGCGCAATTCCCCTTTGGCGGCCTCTGCGTTTTTAGGCACCTGGACCCAGGAACACAGCATTGGGTGTTCCGTGAGAATTCGCTCGTTATTGCTTAGATTTAGGTAATGATTGGCCCAATCGAGTTCTTGCTCAACAAAGGACTTGTAGACCGGTAAACGCTGGCCGTCCTGAGTTGGATTATTTGGATTTACGCCGCCTCCACGAGACGTCGCTTCATACGCCGTCTGCTTGACAGAAGACCCGCCTTGTGTACGGGTCCTGTCTCGATTTTCTTCTGGGGACATGGGGGTCTCGCTTGAAAAAGATGTTTTTCGCAGCGCTCTGCACGACGGTCGTCGCTGCGCTGGTCACGGCACCGCTTGATTGGGATCCGTCTCGATTGTCTCAGAGTCCTGGCCGGATTTTGGGAGAGTGGGTTGGAGGCATGCTCCCCACATTCGCAGCAGGCGCGATCGTTGGCTCTATCGTCTATTTCATCCGACGACGTTCAAATAATCCGTGGAAAGGCGCGCTTTCAGCGGTCATCGCTTGCGTCATTTTTGAAGCGCTCGCGGTTGTGGGAAAGATGAACTGAGAGCTCCGGCTGAAGATCCGAATCTGACCTTCCAAAGGTGCCAGGTGCCGGTTCAAACAGTCACAGCGCCATTCGCCCTAGGGAAATGGCGCTCACAGGTGTTTGAAGCTTAGAGGCATCACCTCGACGATAGAGCACGAACCTGGCAAGACCAGCATCAATCCGTCCCAATGGTTTCCATCGCCTCGGCGCTGTACTCCGCTTCGATCTCGGCTCGTGACGGCGCCTTGCCGTTTTTCTTCATCAGCACCTTGAAAAGCCGCGCCCGTTCGTTTGGCGGGATCTTGCCATAGCGCGCCGTAAGCCTGACGTCAGATCCTTCCGGCCTGTCGTCATTGTCGAACATATGGCCGCTGCCAACCTGATCTTCACCGTCGTCGATCAGCCTCATGGGAGACAGCCGAGCACGTTTCTCCGTGTAGATGACCTCCATGGCCAGCATGTTGATCATTGACTGCCTCTCGGCAAAATTCGGGTATTCGCCCTTGCGCTCCACCCATTGATCGATCTCGCGCTGCAACCGCGCATTATAGCGCAGCGTCTGGCGGGGTGTATTGATCCCCGCCTCCTGCAGCGTCAACGCGGCCTCCTGGAATGCCTGCTTGTAGAAGGTCCCATCGCGGTCGGCCTTGGCCTCGTCGGCCCGGATGGAGCCTTGCTTGTCCGCCAGACCCCTCCATTGCTCCCGGAAAAGCCTGTTGATGATCTCCGGTCCGGTAAGGTCCATCTTCAGAAACTGCCGCGGATTGCTCGCACTCATGATTGAAAGCTGATCATGGAGATCGGGACTGGATTTTATCCTGTCGCCCTGCGCCTCGAACTGCTTGACGCCATCGACAGCATCCGGCCCGGCCGCGAGTTTCAGGTCGAGCGGGATCTGTGACAAGGGCGTGTTGTCCATGATCATCTGGCACATCTGCATCTTCGCAGCGTTGGCAGCCGCGCTCTCGGCTCTACCACTCTCCCGGAACATTCCCTTCACATATCGAAGCGTCGAAGACCGCAACTCGGGGTCTTCAATCTCCCGCACCCTTCCCATCGCTTGCGAAAAGGGCAGCATTTGACTGCGCGCCGCCACACCATCCTGCGCCGCAACAAGAGTGCTGCCACCACGACCGAACGCTTCCGGCGCGGTGGAGGATGGATCGGTCTCATAGGGAAACCGCAGACCATATTGTTCGGCATTGTCGTGAAGCCAGTCGAGAACAGGAGCCGGAGCCTGATCCAGCGGCCTCCCCTCATAGGTCAACTGAATGCTGCGCCCACTGGAAGCGGAAGACGCTAAGGCAACAGAGGCGCGTGATGTCGGGTCTACAAAACTCACCCCCAGTCTCTTGCGAATGTCCTCTGGCGCATCTTCGATAAAAGCCTGGGCATTTTTGGCAAATTCGTTGTCAAGCGGAAGCGCGTCCCCGGGTCGATCGGGCTTTGCCGAGATTGAAACGAGAAACGCTTTCGCCCGCGTTGGTCCTCCGCGTTGCGGTTCTTCCTCCGCCGCACGGTTCACGCCATTTGCGGATGTCTGGCCGGACTGAGCCCTCGCGTCCCCACCCTCTGGAGGGTTGCTGCTATCCCTATCCGTTCCGGCATCAGCGGTTAGATTCTGACCGGGGTCGTCTCGCGTGCCACCATTCTTCCCGGAACCAGTCGCAGCCTTTCCGGGCGAAGCCTTATCCACAGCGCCCGTCACAACATCATCAGTCGCACCGGCGGTTGTCCGTTTCTCCGAAACGATCTCTAGGGCAATCTGTTTGCCCTTCTCGTCGATTGCCAAGGGCCTGATCTTGTTCTCCAGGTCCGCCCGCGCCTTCGGGTCCACCTGGGCACTGTTGGCCTTCAGATACTCCATTGCCGCGGTCGCGCCACCAGGCTTTCCAGCCATCGTCATGGCGACCCCGGTGTGAAGTCCCGTCACGAAGTCCATGGCCTTGGCCACGATTACCTCCGGCGTCCAGCCGTTCAGCTTACCGAGACTGTAAATTTCGTTGACGCCGGACGCCACGGCGGAATTGATCTGCTCAGGCTTGTTGTACCCGGCGATCGCCTGGTCCTTGGCAAGAGAAAGCCTGCCTTCAGCGGCCTTGCCCACCCACTCCTTCTGTCCCTGCGCCCTGTGCTTGATGGCAGCTTCCAGGCCGGTCGTCACCACAGGAGCGACCATCGCCTCATATCTTCCCGCCGCCAGCGGATCTTTCGGCTCAAAGGTCTTTTGAAGCTTGGCAAGCGCCTCTTCATAGCCGGGATAGCCTTCGACAGCGCTTTGGCCACTCGTGTTGAGATAACCGTTTTCGCCATGCTCCAGCGCAAGCTTTGCCCGCTCGAAGGCAGTCTTGCTGTCCTTGGCGGTCGTGTCGGCCTGAAGGTCGCGCAGCTTGCTGGCAGCCTCGGCCATTTTGCCAAGTCCTTCGCCAAGAGACTGCATGCCCCTACCCACCTGCGCACCAAAATCATTCTCCGAGGCCTTCACCGTCAGTGGCTGTTGGAGGATTGGCCGCGGGGCAACGCTGCCCTGATAAACAGGCACGGCAGCCTGGCGAAAATATTGTCTGACCGGAACCTCAGCCATGGCTCACTCCATAAAAAAGGCGCCCCGAAGAACGCCTGGTAACATCTAATCTCGTTATTTTGTCAGAGCAGGCTGCAGCCAATGGCCTAGCCCTCACCCGCGGCAGGTCTGCGCGTCCTCACCTGTGAGAACACACGCCTAAGCATGTCGCGCAAAAGTGGTCACCGGTTTTGCGATAACGACATGCGACAAGACAAAGATCTAAAGCGTATGAGCGAATCTGAAAGATCGCGACGCACGTTTGGCTCGAAGAAACGACTCGACAGCCTTTTCAACTCCTGCGCAAATATCCAGGTCTCAAACCAATATCGCATTCGAACAGCAGGCCCGCTCATGAAACTGGCAATCGCCGCCCTTCTTCTGGCCTGCATGCCTTTTGCAGCTTCAGCAGAGGACGCCTTCTCGAAGGATACCATCCTGTGGGGCACATTCGGTGAATGGGGCGTTCGTGTCGATACGACCGCCGGCAATGCTTGTTATTTGGGTCGTGTGTACGACGCGGACGTCGTGCTTCGGTTTGGGCGCTACAGCAAGCAGGGCAACTCCGGCCTGTATTTTTCGGTCAACAATCCAAAGTGGAAGTCGCTCAAGCATGGGCAAGAGTATCTCATCGACCTTCAGTTTGGGGATAATGATCCTTGGTCCGCAAGCGCTATGGGAGTCGTGGAGGACGACGATGTAACACGCTCGCTCTTGGTCTCCGGTGCAGATGAAAAGTTCCTCGAAGAGTTCGAGACAAGCGACACAGCCAAAGTTTACTATGATGACAAGGAAATCATCAACCTGTCGCTCAAGGGCGTCACCAAGGCCGTGAGCGAGATGAACGCCTGCCAGAAGAAGACCGACGAGGTTTTGAAGAAACTAAACCCGAAGCCTGAAGAGGCTGAACCTTTCGCCAAAAAATCTCCTGTCGGAGCAGTGGACCATCCGCGCGAGCTGTAACGGCGATGGACTGCGCCACCGCTGAGGACAAGCGGCAGCTTTCGAACTCGATGATAGAAGCAACGCAGACTAGGCAGACAAATGCCGCCACCAATGAGAAACCAGTGATTTTTCAATCGATATTGTCTGGGAAAGCGGTTTTGCTCGGGACCGCACAAACGGCCATTGCACTCGCATTCCTCGCATGCTTGCCAACCACCACACGTGCAGAGACCGAATTGTGGGGACAGGTCGGCGAATGGTCCGTTTTCAATGATCGTCGAGCGACGCACGGTTGCTCGATGTACAGGTCGTTTGGCACAGACGCCTCCATCACCCTCGGCGTCTTACCCCTGGCAGAAGCGCGAGGCGTTTACTTCTCGGTGACACACAACAAATGGACTGTACTTAAACCCAGCAAGAACCTCGATGTGCGTCTTCAGTTCGGTTCATCGGCGCCTATAAAGGCGAAAGCCGATTTCATGGACGATAGCCAGATGCTATTTATTGTGGTGCCGCAGGATACTCAACTTTTCGAAGAGTTCGCAAAGAATAAGGTGCTTCACGTCAAACCCGTAAGCGGAGCGGCCATTGCATTGAAGTTCGATCGCGCTGCCGAGGCGATTTCTGCAATGCTTGACTGCTTGGCAATGGTTACGGAAGACCTTAAAAGCTCGCCGGAAGAGTTTGGTGATCCATTCGCCAAGACGCCAGAGACTGCGACACCGGATGATCCATTCGCCAAGACGCCAGCGGAGAGCACCACGGAGGATCCTTTTGCCAAGCCGCCGGCAACAAGCGCAACGGATGACCCATTCGCGCCCAAACCATGAACCAGCTTAGCGTCAATAGCGGCGGTGCACCGAGCACGATCTCACCGACACGGCGAAACGCCTGGACAGACATTTCAACCCGTGTGCAAATGAATGACCTTCAACCTGGTTCTGATCAACAAGTCCCGCATGAAACAGACAATTGCCGCTTTTCTTGTCGTCCTCGCGCCATTTGTTGCTGTCGCAGAGGACGCGCCCCCGAAAGACTCCACCGTCTGGGGCACCTTCGGTGGCTGGCACGTCTTTATGGACCCTACTCGCGGAAATGCTTGTTACGTGGCCCGCATTTACGGTGAGGGCGTCGTAATGCGATTTGGACGCTTTCGTCAAAAGGACGGCTCTGGACTATACTTGTCCGTCAATAACCCAAGATGGAAATCTCTGAAGGATGATGAGAGATATGCCTTGGAAGTTCAGCTTGGCGATTATGGAATCTGGAAGACGAACGCATCGGCAACAGTGGAGGATGATTTCAACCGCAGTCTCTTGATCGCCACAGATAATGAGATGTTCCTCGAACACTTCCAGACTAGCGACACCGCCACGCTCTTCTACGACGGCAGACAGATCGCTAACCTCTCTTTGAGAGGCGTCGCCAAGGCGATAGCCGAGATGAACGCCTGCCAGAAAAAGACTGACGAGATTTTGAAAGCCCGAAAACCAAAGTCACAGGAAGCCGATCCCTTCGCCAAGGACCCCTCCGTAGAACCATCAGACGATCCCCAAAAATTGTAACACTTGCTGTCTTTGCCCTTATGTCGAGGTCTGATGCACCTGCGGACGACCCCGGGGTCGGGAGGTCAGCCCCTCGACGCTGGCCTCAACACAATCTGACCGGCCAATTAGCCCGATGGACATTGATCTAACGGACGAAAGTATCCTCTCTGCAACCCATCGGGCGCACCCCGTTTCCAAGGCAAAACCACTCGACACGCATTTCGACTCATGCACAAATGCGCAAGTCTCACCACCTTGCCGATAGCCAACATAAAGCAGGCCTTCACATGAAACAGGCAATCGCCGCCCTCCTCCTGGCCTGCATGCCTTTCGCCGCCGCCGCGCAGAACGCACCGGAGATAAAAGACCCGGTCCTTTGGGGCAAATTCGGCACTTGGAGGGTTCAGATGCAACCGAACCTCGACAATACTTGTGTCGTCATGTCTGTGTTTGAAACCGGTCATGAACTGATGTTTTGGCGCTATTTCAAAAAGGGAAAGCCAGGCTTTTTTCTCTCTGTTGGGAATGAAAAATGGAAATCGCTGGTCCACAAGAAAGTCTATTCCGTCAACTTCGAATTCGATGAGGGCATAAACTGGGATGTAGAGACTACAGCCTACGTTCAAGGATCCAACCGTAGACTTATGATGAAATCGAGTTTGCAGGACTTTCTCGACGGGTTCAAGTCCAGCAAAATCGTCAAGATGTTCTATGAGAAGAAGGAGATAGCCCACCTTTCCCTAAGTGGCGTCGAAGAGGCTATAGAAGAAATGGATGCCTGTCAGAAGACGACCGACGAATTCTTCAAAATCTCCAGAATGGAGCCCGACACGTCCGATCCCTTCGCCAGGAAATCTTCCACGCAAGCCTCGGACGACCCCTTCAAACCGTGATTGAGATAGCAGTAGCGTCGATGTGCAGTCGATAAGAGCGATGGTCGAACAGAGCCGTCACAACCGCATCCGGCACAATAACCATCCAGCATGATCAGGCAAACGACATGGACAGGCTCTTGAAACACACCCTCCTCGCCGCTTGCCTTTCCTGCATGCCGTTCAGCGCCTACGCCGATCCGGTCGAGTGGGGAACCTTTGGCAAGTGGTCGGTCAATGTTGAGCCAGATCTCGGCTTCGGCTGCTACGTGTCGCGCCTTTATGAAGACCGCACGATCCTGCACGTCGGTTTCGCTATGCTTCCTGGCAACGCCGGATTTTACGTCCTTCTCAGAAACGACAAGTGGAAGTCCCTGAAAGACGACAAGGCCTATGCGCTCCATCTTTCCTTTGATTCCAAGAAAGCCTTGGAGCTAGAAGCAACTGGCTCAAGCTCATCGCACGGATTGAGCATCGTCACAAAAATGGCGAAGCTCATGGCCCAGTTTGAAACGAGCAGCCAATTGCTTGTGACCTATGACGGAAAGGAGGTTGCGGACCTTCGGCTCGACGGAGCGAAGACAGCCTTCTCACAAATGCGCGCCTGCCAGGACAAGACCGAAGAAACGCTCCGCAAAAGCACCGATAAGGCAAAGCAACAAGACCCCTTCGCCAAGACGCCTTGACGGCTGAAGGGCTTCGAAAAGCCCCGACCAACGATGGGCGCTCATCACGTCCCCGATTTCGCCTTAAACAACGGACTATCGCCAAACGTCTTGCTCGCTCCGGTCAGCAGCGTGCCAATCGCTTTCAGGTTGCCGCCCTTGCGGGTGTTCTTGGCATTCGCCCGCGCCAGGCTCGCCTCCGCCCGGCCATTGGCCGCCGCCACGTCGAAGTCATAGGCCTCGTTTGCGGCATTGCGGCGAATGGTCAGCGCGTCGATCTCACCAAGCGTCGCGGTATCGACCAACAGATCAAGCGGAGAGCCGAATGTCAGGTCCACGCCATTGGCGGCCATGGCTGCCCTTTGCTGGCCGGTAATCTGCGCGGTCTCCTGGCGCTTCTTCTGCTCTTCCAGCTTGCCACGGTCCAGCGCATCACGCGCCCGCCTCTCGGAAAGCCGCACATTCATGTCCGTGACTTTCGCGTTATATTCGGATGCGGCGGCACTTGCCTCCGCCTCCTGTTTTGCGCCGGCCGCACCAATCACGGTCGAGGCGGCGCCAAGGATCAGACCAAAATCACACATGCCTCAAGCCTTCATCTCAAAAATACGAAAAGGGCGCTGCTCATAGCCAAAGGGTTGCGGGTCGGAAAGCGTGAAGCCCAGCCATTGCAGCCACCGTTTGGAAACCACATTCCGGTCATCGACGACATTCTGCAGCAGCGTGTAGCGCTGCCGCATCTCGGCCACCCAGTGGAGCGAGCCACGCAGAAAGTCGCGCGCATGCCGCTCCAGCGCATCGGTCCCCAGCAGCCATGGCGCACCAGTCCGGGTCAGAATATTCGTCGTGCCGCAGCCGAACATCAGCTCCGGCACATCGTCAAACAACACGGTATGGGCAAAGTCGGACCGCTCCAGCGAATGCAAAAGCGCAGAGGCCGGTCCGCGTCCCACGGCGGCGAACACCTCCTCGCGGTCGGCCTCACGCATCCGCGGCGCAATCACATCCAAATGGTCGATGCTCGCCTCGATCACCCGAACTGTCACGCTGCCACCCTGAGATCCGGCATGATGGCCAGAACCGTCATAGGCAGCGGATCGAACTGCTTGATGATCATTGTCCCGCCTTTCGTCCAGTCCGCCGTCGGCGTCAGTTCCACATCGCCGGTCGCAAGGCGGATCGCCTCGCTCCAGTTCTCGAACTCACGCTGCTTCAGCTCCACCAGCGCATCCTCGGCAGGCCCGGCCCAGATACCGCGGGTCTTTTCCACCCTGAGCGTGATATTGGCGATCGCCTTGTTCCTCGCCTGCACCGTGCCAAGCTCGCCCACATTGCCAAGGTCGATATCGAGCGTCCTCAGCTCCGCCTCGTAGGCCAAGCCCACATGCACCTTGGAAGCGGCAATCGGCAGCGTCACCGTACCATTCGTCACCACCAGATCGCGCACCACATTGCCATCCGCCAGCGCCACCAGCACCTTGCCCTCCAGGTGGTGAAGCCCGCGCATCGTCTTGGTCGGCGCGCCCTCATAGGAAAGCCCACTATCGACGAAGAACGCATCTTCGGACACCGCAAAGAGGCGCGAATGCATGCGCTCGATGTAACGCTGCGACTTGCCATCCACCGTGCGGCGAATGACGAAATAGACCGCGTCCTCATCGCCCTCGGCCACCACATTCACCGCCTCGAACTGACCGTCCGTCTCATGCCGCGTCCAGGCCCACACCTCATGCTCACGCATATAGGTCAGGCTTACGCATTGCCCATTGTCCAGCACCACCCAGACGATCGAATAGGGCGACTGCGCAAAAGCCCAGGACACAACCTGCCGGCCTTCAAACAGATGGCGCGACATGATCGTCAGATCCTGGCCAGTAAAATTGTCGTTGGAGAATTCATAGGAATAGTCGCGAATAACCCCGCCCCGCGCCAGCGCAAACAGCATCACGTCGCCCACCGCAATCGGCTGCAACCAGGATGAGCCACGGTTGCTCTGCTTCTTCACCACCATATTGGTCGGCGTCATGATCTCTTCACCGCTACCGGCCACGTTGAACTCGTTGGCGGTGGTAAACACCGCCATGCCGCGAGACTCGCTGATCGCGCGGATCTGATTCTTCTCCTTGGAACGGATGCGCAAGGTGATGGCGTCGCTTGCCTTCACCGGCGAGGCCGCGCCAAAATTCTCATAGTTAGCCGATTGCCCGAGCCAAAGCCCCGCCGGCACATTCGCCGTGCCGCCCATGGCCAGCCGCTGCTCGTAGAAATTCACGCAAGCGGGATAATTGCCGGCACTGTCAAACGGATTGTATCCCTCCTGCGGGCCGCTCGCCAGATCCGGCGTGATGTTCTCGTCGGTAAAGCTCGTCGTCTCCGTCTTGCCCACATAGCCATAGCGGCCATTGTCCAGCCGATAGACCACATAGCTTCCTGCCCCAGGCGTCGCTGTCCAGAACAGCGCATTGCGGTTGCCGCGATAGACCATGTCATTGCGCAGCGTCGCAGGCTCGGAGGGCAGGCTTTCTTCTCCCGTCTCATCGGAGATGGCCGCCACCACATATTTCATCTCCTTGCCGTAAACGATCGCCCCCGTCACGCCCGTCGGCACCGGCGGCGCGCCGGTTGCGGAGGCTGAGGGGATGGCCGTTCCATCCCCCTGATACTGCGTCTGGTCGATCTCGATTTCCGCAATCGGCGTTTCGGCCAGAATGCCGGTACTGCCATCGGAACGATAGATGCGATAAAGAGCAGCGCCGGTAGAGGCGTTCCAGGTCAGTCGCACCCGGCGCCCGTCCTCATTCTCATATTGAACCCCGACGGTGACGCCGGCAGACGCCGCACTTTCCGCGCCCGATGCACTGACTGCCGACACGCGGTAGCCGATATTGGCAACCGAGCCGGTCTTGCGCTTGAAGTACACGGTCCCCTTCACCCCCGTCGGCTTGGCGATCTGCGGCACGAAGGTCAGCGGCGAAAACAGCCAGTTGGCGTCGCCAAGCCTGGAAAGCTTCATCGGCGGATGTGCCTGATGCGTCAGATACATCACGTCGTTTTCCTGGGCAAAAACCACGCGCCGCAACTCCTCCGCCGTATAGGGCGAGGCAATCTCGTAGACGCGCCGCGCCGTGCCGCCACCCGCATAGGACGGCATGCCAAGCGTGGAGAGGGCCACACCCAGCAGATCTTCCAGCTGATACGTATTGGCCGTGACATTGCGGATGATGAAATTGCGATTGTTCAGCGCACTCATGCCGGCAACGCCGGACAGGAACACCTCATCGCCATTCGCAAAGCCATGCGCTGCGGACGTCACCACGCCATTGGCGGCAACGGAGATACCAGTGATCGCCTTTGCCGCCTCCAGCACCGGGCTCCCGGCGCGGTAGACGCGCATCTTAAGGTGAGAAAACTCCAGATTATAGGTCTGGTCCGTCTCCGCATCGAAGATGAAGGGGAGTAGAATGGCAAAGCCCGACCCCCGCGTCCGGCCGATAAATTCCAGCCCGCTGCGGTTGGAGGCCCCGCCATGCGGGTGAATGAAAATATTCTTCGCCACTTTCAGCCCGGACCGATATTTATCCACATCGACCCGCGCCCACAGCGCCGGGCTCAACTCGCCGGAGGTAAAGGCCGGCTGCATCACGCGCAAAATCGCCATCGCCTCAACCCCGTGCCGTCATCAGCGTGGAACTGTCGGTCCAGCTCGATCGATTTTCATCCGCATCCGCCTCCTTCGCCGCCTCGAAAGACGAGGCCGCAATCTGGTAGGCATCCTTGCGGGTGGACTGGTCGGAGGTCAGTGGAATGGCGATCTTGGCCGAAAGCGCCCAGCTCAACGCCTCTTCGAAAAGCGGCGGATAACGCGCCGGGTCGTCGAACTGCCGCACGAATTCCAGCTTCGCCGGAGACTGATCGCAAAAGATCAGCCCTTCGGTCGCATGATAGGCCACATCGTCTGCATCGCCTGGCAAAAGCACGGCCGGCACGATGCGCAGCGGCTTCAAACAATTCTGCGGTCGCGCATAGGCATGGCGCCAGCGCTCAGGGCGCGGATTGGCCACCTCCGCCAGATCGACCATCGTCTTGGCAAATTCCCATTCATAGGATTGCAGCAACCGGTCGCGCGTCAGCGCATAGTGAAGCTTGCAGGTGCGCGCCTCGGTCGAGGGCTCGTCTATGTCGGAAATGGTCTTTTTGCCGATGTTGGACAGCGCAATGTTGCAGATGCTGGTAACGGATGACATTCGCTTCTCCAAAATAGAAAACCCGGCTCTGGATTGAGCCGGGTTCAGCGTCATAGGTTTGATCGACAGGGATCACCCCTGGCTCACCTTGTCCTCAAGTGCGGCGATAATCTCCGCCTTGGTCGAAGGCGTCGCCTCGCCCAGAATCTTGCGTGCCGCCGCCTTGAAGGTCATGAACTCGACGCCCGGATCGCTCGCCATCTTCACCACATCCGCCGCGGTCTTCTCGGCAGAAGCAACGGGCGCATTGCGCATCAGCCGCTCGATCTCGGCATTTTTTTCGGCAATCTCGGCGCGCAGAGCCTCGATCTCGACATTCTCGACACGGGACGTCTCGGTCCCATGGCGCTGTGCTTCCGCCCGTTTGCGCGCCGCCGCCTGACGCGCCAGCGCTTCTTCCGGCGAAATCTCGCTCATCCAGAAGGCGGAGAAATGGTTCTCGGTGGCGATCTCGAAAACCTCGCCCTCTTCGCGAAAATGCCCGTAGACACCGGCGCGGGTCGCCATCACGGTCTTAGTCATAATTATTGTCCTCCGAGGCGGCCACCACACCGGCGGTGATCCTGCCCGCCGTCAGCGGACCGGTGGCGACCGTATAGGCAAGACGGGCAAAGCGCTCGTCGGCACCGCGCGGGAAAAATTCCAGCGGAAACACATAGCCGGCCACAAGAGCCGCCTTGGGGATCGCGCCGGAGGTCCAGACCACGCGCGGCGAGGAGAACGCCTCATTGTCGTCGGTCTGCAGATCGACGGTCAGCGTCGCCGCACCGGCGGCAAGCGCTGTTTCCACCATCTGCAGGCGAAGATCGACCTTCTTGCCGCGGCCAAGATCCTTGCGGATGGCAGCAGCTGCACCCACGGGTTTGCCCGATGCGCCGAAGTCGATGACATTGGTGGATACGGTCGAGGCGGTGATCGCCTGCGCATCCGAGAAGAGATTCTGTGCGTCAAAAATCATGGAGTGTCACCTGTTCCAAACCGTCCTCAGACGATCTGCCCTTCTGTTTCGAGAATATTGTCGTCGCGGCGGATCGGATGCCCAAGGAAGGAGACGATCGGCTTGCCCTGGCTCTGGTCGAGCGTCAGGTTCACATTGGTGCGGTTCATCGCCTGCTTGTGCAGGAAGGTCTGCACCGTCTTGCTGGCATAGATCACCGTCTTGCCGTTCGGCTGGTTTGGGTTCTGCAGCGCGTAATAGCCGTCGATCATCAAGTTGATGAGATCGGCACCGCCGGCCGTCGGGTTGGCGCGCAGATCGGAAATATCGATATTGGCAATACGCGCCACACCGCGCCAGTCGCGCACCGAAAGGCCGATATCCTGCTGGAACTTCTCGCGGTACACATCGTAGAGAGAGCCGTCCGGCAGTTCCTTGATGGTCTTGCCCTTGTCCTCGCGCTGCAGACCGGCCTTCGATCCTTCCGGATAAAGCAGGTGCACGGAATCCTCACCCCAGGTCACGAACCAGATGGAGGTGTTGTCCGAGCCCGTACCACCGGCATCGACGATCTGGCGGCCATTGGCAGCGGATTTGGAATTGAAGCGTGCATGCAGGCCGGTAAAGCGCTCCGGGTTCACGTCGATATCGCCATAATAGACGGTGGAGCCCAGCATGTTCGCCATGCCCGCAATATGGGCCTTGGCTTCATTGAGCCGGAAACGCGCCGGATTCTTGGCGATTTCGACCAGCTTGGCGTCGACCTCGGACCAGTCTTCCAGCATGCCGGTCGCGTCCTTCACCTGCGCCGTCGTGCCCTTGGTCGGCAGAACGCCCTTGTAGAGCTTGCGCCAAGTGGGAACGGGAAGGCCGGTGCGCACCGTCGTCAGATGCGACGAGCCCATGTTGCATTCGAAGATCGGCGCGTCTTCATACATCGCGTTGAACTGCACCAGCATGTCGATGATGGTGGAAATGTCGTCGCCCCAGCCCTGCTTCTTCAGGTCGGAAAGGGTGGGATACATATTGCCGATAGTGGCCATGTGTTAACCTCGTGTCGTTGATGTTGTCGCTCCATACATCGCCTGTTCGGGCGAGGTCGGAGGGGCTGCTGCGGTTTCCGACGATGCGGGCTTGTCATCACTGAGAGCGTTGCCGACACGGGCCAATAGCCGGAAAAGTCCGGGATGGTTGCCAATCCCGATTTCGACGAGATCGCGGCGGAGAGCATCGTCTCCGAACGTCGCGATCACGCGGTTTGCGTTGTTGAGGCTGGTCGAAAGGTTGTCGCCGCCAAAGTCCCGGTCGGCGCGGATTTCCTGCTGCCAGTCGGAGGTGATCTTCTGGTGGCGCTCGCTCAGCGCGTCATATTCAAGCTTGCGCTGCTCGGCGATCACGCCGGCCAGACGGCTCGCCTGGCCATTCGTCAGGCCAAGCTCCTTCATCACCGGAGAGGCGCGGTCCAAGAGCGCCCGGTCGAGTTCAATGCCGCCATCGAGCTTGATGTCGTATTGACCATTTTCAGGCACCAGATCGGCGGCGTCGCCCGGCTCGGGAGAAAGGTTCCCACCTTCCCCTTCGCCGCCGTCTCGCCCGGCGCCATTCTGTCCGGCGACTAGCGGCTCTGCCGCCCCATTCAGAAGCGGCGCGTCGTCATTGGCGTTGGCATTGCCGCCGCTATCCGCGCTCACGCCCCAATCGGTATGTCCTTCCGGCGCAAAGGTGGCGCTATTCATCCACTGTCTCAGCATGCTCTTCCCTCTTGCGCTTTTCCGCGCGTCTGTGTGCCTCGATCATCATCTCGGCATAGGCGGTGGGTTTGATCTGGTTCAGCTGGTCGATGATGGTGACGCCGATGATCCGGCGGCCGATGTGAATCCCGGTCTCGCCATTCACCACATGCGGCGCGCCATAGACGTTGCACTGGCAAAGCACCCACCAGAGAAATTCGCGCGCACGCGGCTCCGCAAGCACGAACTCGGTTGCGAGATCGAGCGCCTGTTCCTGCATTGTTTTGGCTGTCATCCGGCAATTCCAAGCTTGCGCAGCAGTTCCACCGGCCCGCCATGATCGTCGGTGGCGGAAAGCGCCTGTGCCGCCTGCGCACCATCGCGCAGTGCAGGCGCCAGCTTGGCGGCGGCTTCCGTCGCCTGCGCCGCCTGTTGCTGTTGCACCCGCTCGTCGCGAATCGCCTTCACCTTATCGTCGGAGCGCACGATGGTGGACACCACACCGATCGCATCGCCATATTCGTCGATCGCCTGGTCGACATCGAGCTTGTCCACGGCGTCAGGTCGCGCACCGGCAAGATTGCCGACAAAACTCACCATCCGCTCGATAGAGCCGGTCGAAACCGCAAGCTGCGCCTGGTAGAGCGTCGAGATATTGTCGACATTCAGCTCCTCGCCCTGCAGATCCTGCGGCGCGTCCGGCAGCTCGTCGTCGTCGTCCAGCTGGTAGAACACCCAGTCGGCCAAGGGCTGGATCAGTTCGTGATGCTGTCGCTCCACCGTCGGCCCCAGCTGTTGAAGCTGCTCTTCCTTGCGCTGCGTCAGCTCGAACTGGTTGCGCGGCTGTACGCCCTCCATCGTGCTGATCGCCATGAAGAGATCGGCGTAAAAGGCGCGGTCCACCCGGCGCTTCGCCTCGTCGATATCGGCCGCCAGATCACCCAGCGGCACATTCACCTCGAAGGCGCGGCGATAGGCGGCCGTGCCGACACTCTGCTCGTCCACGAAAGTCACGGTGCCGGGCAGCGAGGAATTGCGCTTGTTGCGAAGCGAGGTCGGCGCCACCAGCGGCGGGCGCACCTGGTGCTCGATGCCCATGCCCTTCCAGCGCTGCTCGGTCTGCAGCATCTTCACATCCGGCAGCGCATCCATGCCGGGGCACGTGGCGGCATAGACATCTTCGCCCACCACATCCCAGCGCGGCGCAATCAGCGGATTGCGGTCGAAACCGCTCACCTCCAGCATCTTGTCGCGGTCCTGGCCCGCTTCCCAATAGTTGGACATGAAAGGCTTGTTGGCCTTCGTCGGGCGGGCCGGATCGCGGGCGGACCGTGGCTCGATGGCGTTGAACACCTCCACCACCTCGTCGTAATTGCCCCGGTCCCACAGGTTCTTGATGGTGGAGGACACGTTCGACCAATCCATATCGCGGGAATTGGGCTTTGCCACCCATCGCCCGACAATCTGCTCCACCGTCATCCACACGCGCCGATAACAGGTATCGACCCGCATGCCATACTGGCTCTGCGCCAGCCAATATTGCCCGACCGGCGGCAAGATGCCGTGCAGGCGCCGCCCGGCGCGTGTCAGGATCAGGCAGAACTGCCCGAACAGAAGCTCGTCGCCATAACCGGAATGAAGACAATTATATATATTCGAGACGGCCAGCCGCTCGCGTGCCCGGCGTGTCGCCTCATAAAGATAATCTTTGACAGGGCCAAACTCGCGCAGGTCCTTGTCGGTAATGCTGTAGCGCATCCAGGGCCGCGTGGGAGACGTCAGCCCCGCCTGCATGCCCGATTGCGCCACGCGGTGGGCAAGCTTCGGCGAATTGTCGATGATCTTCTTGTTGCCGTTGATCCCCTTCGGGTCACGGGCATCCCCCTTGCGGTAGCGGCCGGGAACGATGAAATCGTTCAGCTCCTGCCACTGCGCCTCATAGGGGTTGCGCTCCTTCTGCAACGCCTTCAGGCGCCGCTCATGCCGTTCGCGGATCGTATCGGCCATATCAGCCTCCCAACAGGTTTTTCTTGCCGCTCGTATCCAGCGCGCCTACGCCCTGAACCCCGGTCAACATCGTCGACGTCGCCGCCCGCAACCGATCCCGCGTGCGGCGCCCGGCCCCATTCACCGTCTGACTGTCCGGCTCGCGCTGCGCCGCATACTCGATCGGCAACTTCGGATCCTCCGGCTTCGCCACCTTGGGAGACTTGAAAACACACATCGCAAAACCTCGAATTGAAGACAGACAGAGCCAGCCCCGCAGTGCGGGTCGTTCGGCTTAAATTTAATAGAAACAATGAGTTGGGTAGAAGAACCCCCCTCTACCCTGCCGGGCATCTCCCCCTCAAGTGGGGAGATCGGACTGTTGCACCGTCTTGGCCCAAACTACGGTCAGATGTGACACGCGAAGAGCGCCTTTTGCCGATCTCCACCCTTGAGGGGGAGATGCCCGGCAGGGCAGAGGGGGGTGAACGGCAGATCCAGAACGTAAAAGGGGTCGCCTCCATCATTCCTACCGCCGGACATCACAGCGCATCAGATGGCGCACACATCACCCAAACGGATTATACCCATCCCCATCACCACCATAACCGGTCTCCCGGCTATGATTGTACCGCTCGTCCCCCCGCCCCTTAGGCACCACGGGCCGGGCAAACGTCAGTCCAAGCGCATCCGCACGGTTGGGAGAAGGAAGCCCCCGCGCCTTCATGTCTTCCTTGCTCTCGATCTGCAGCTTGCCATCCACACGGGCCACAAGCTCAGGGCCAATCAGGTCGTGGTAGAGAATGTCGTCGCGCGCATCGAGCGCACCGCCCTGTTTCAGCCAGTCGCGCATGCCCTTCCACATTTCGGCACGCTTGTTGAGACAGCCGCGATCGATGCTCTTTTCGGCGAAGCTGACGAGCTGCCAGGTGCGCCCCAGCGTCACGCCGGCGGAATAGATGCCGGTTCCATGACCAAGATCGATGAACACCGCATCGGCCTGCAACTCATCCTCGAAGCGCGCCACATGGTTTGCCACCAGAATGTCGTTGTCGTTCTTCGGCATGGTCATCAAAAGCCGGGCATAAAGCCCCTGGCGCAGATAGATCACCAGCTCGTCGTCGCCGGTCCAGGCCGGATCGACACCGATGATCTTCGGCGCAAAATCATATTGCTCCTTGCGCAGATGCACCTTCTGGGCAGCATCCACATCCTCGGTGGAGATGAACTGCTTTGCCGATGTCGATGGAAACATGCCACGCACTCGCACTTTGACGAAATCGCTGTCCTCGCCGTAGTCACTGACCCATTCGGCAAGTTTCTTCTTGTTGGTGCCGGGCACCGTGCGGCTGTCGATCTGCCGCCTGATCCAGCGCCGGCGATGCCGGCGGAAACACTCGCGAAACCGCCCGGTATTCTGCGTCGGATTGCCGAACACGATCCAGATGATGATGGTGTTTTCGTCGGTCAGCGCGCCTTCGGCCACTTCCCAGACACTGTCGGTAATCTTCGACGCCTCATCGAACATCAGCACAATGATCCGGTCCTTGTTGTGCAGACCGGCAAAAGCCTCGGTGTTGTTGGCAGACCAGGCAACGAAATCCAGCCGCCACAGATCCGCATGTCCGCGATCGCGCGACTTGATCGACATGGCCTGCGTCTCGAACCAGTGGCTGGTGATCGAGGAGCGGAACCACTTGCCCACTTCCGGCGATGTCTTGGTGCGCAGCTGCGTCTCGGTATTGGCGGTCACGACGATCTTGCAATCGGCAAAACAGGACATGGCCCAATTGGCCATCATCCCCATCTGCGCCGATTTGCCGATCCCGTGGCCGCTCGCCACCGCAATCTGCAAAGGCTGGTAGCGGTTCTCGCTGTTCAGATGCTGTCGGATTTCATCATTGATATCCGCCTGCCAATCCCGCGGCCCCGCGATACCGTCAAGCTCGCCCTGCTCCCAATCCCACGCAAACCGCGCCCAGCCTTGCGGATCATACTGAAACCGCGCCGCCGCCTCGATAATCTCCGCATCGAGATCGGCATCCACACGGCCCTTACTCGCCTGCTTGGCATTGCCCATGAACGATCTCCCGGCAAAGCCTGCAATGTCTGGAATTGAATGTCGTAATCGGCGCGCACTCGCCCGATTGAAGCGGGTCGCGATCTTTCCGATCACACGGCGCAAATAATCCGCTGCAGCATCGCCTTGATTCAAAAAAGGCAAAGCGTCCTTTGTGCGTCCAATAGGACGCCCTGCGGTTTAGCTGGCTACTCAGTCACATTCAGCCGGACACTCTGTCACTTATCACTTCCGCACGACGTTGCGATGAGGTCAAACCTCTCCTGCTCCGTCATCCTCGAGCTCGACCCGAGGATCCATGAGCCGTACTCTTAAGCGCTTGAAAAGATGGATCCTCGCCTCAAGGGCGAGGATGACTCCGAGAGGTTTTCCGCCTTCGACCAAAGGGCTGTCGTTCCAAGTTCCTACCTGGTGTCACGGCGCCAGAAAATCAGATGCACCACGTATCGAAGTCACACACGAAGCAGCTTGAAGTATCCTCCCCGCCAACACCCCCGACAGACCCGCAACGTCGCCCGCAGCAACAAAACCCATCAGTCCAAAACCCGCGCCTTGGCCCGCGCCAACCGCTCAGCCAGCGACCCGCTGACCTCGACCTCGACCTTCTCGCGAAACGCCTGCACATCGATATGCTTGCCGATCAGTTCCAGCCGCTTGATCCGGTCGCTAAGCTTCACCTGAGACACCCGCCCGATCGCCTCGCGGCTCTCGCCACGCCCTTCGAACAATTCCTTGACCTCAACCGCCGCAACCAGCCCCTGCCGCCAGATCAACGGCCACTGATCGACCGGCTTCAGCCCGCCATTCTCATCATAAAGATCGGCAATATCCGCCAGCGCCTCTTCGGCCAGCCGCGACAGCAACCAATCCGCATGGATCTGCGTGCGCTTCGACCGCTGTTCTTTTGCCGTGTCGATCGCGTCTCTGACCGCCTTATTCCGCATGAGCTTCCAAGCTATCTGGACGGGGTACGAACGGCTGTACCCTGCCCGCATCGCAGCCTGGGGAGCGTTGAGATCGACCAGATATTCCTCAACGAAGGCCTGTTGCCTCGCGCTTAGGGGCCGTGGTGATGTCATGGAAGGTCTCTCAGGGTGGGGGGGTCGCATCGCTGCGTATCGAAGCGTGAATGTTGAGGCTGCGATGACTGACGCAGTCGCGGACAGCAGTAAGGCCGGATCAACGGGTTGATGGAAGTTAAGTGCGGGAGCACGAAGAACGCCGGTACAAAAACTGCGTATCGATGGCATTAGCCCAGAAACGCAAAAAGCGACCCGAAGGCCGCTTCCAAATACAATTCTTCGAATATGAAGACATGTCACTTATCGCTGTTTCGGGAAGAAAAGTCAAACGCTAAAATCCTCAAAACTCAAAAATCGTCTAAAGCCCTGAAACATATATTTTAAAATCCACTGATCCAAAGGACGATTTGTATATAGAATCCGCTTTGACGGCTGGTGCGACATTCATCGTCAGTAGCGACTGACATTTCGAGCATCCCGCCGTCCAGGCGTTCGGCATATCGATGATCAGAGCCGGAGATTTCGTGGCGGAATTGACGAGAAGAAGACAATCAAAATGAGCACCTATCCTCTCAGATTTTGACCTTTGCTATTGCTGCCTCTGCTGGCGGTAGCAAAGGTCAAAAGCAGACCATTAGTCACGAACGATCTGCAAAAGCGGCTCGAAACTGTAGAGCGCTGGCCGTCGACCGGCAGCAGGCTCAAGAGTCCGTATCAGCCCGCGTTCGGACAAGATTCGCGTGAACCGGTGAGCGGAGGGTCCAGGAATTCCGGATTTTTTTGTAAAAACGTTATTCCTGAAAACCGGACGCGAAAAAAGGAAGTCCAGAGCCGCTGTGCTCCACTGCGATGTCAGGAGTTGCGGAAACTCTTTTTTCAGCTCTTCGTAAAGGTCGCGAATCCGTTCGGCTGTTGCCAGGTTTTTTTGCGCCTGGGATTCCAGGGCTTCAAGAAAGAAAATGATCCACTCGGTCCAAGCCCCCGACTTGGACACGTCACGCATAAGATCGATATATTCATCGCGGCGATCTTCAAAATAGCTACTGATATAGAAGTGCGGCGCGGAGATCGCTCCGGCTTTCCAAAGCATGAGGGTGATCAACATCCGCCCAATTCTGCCATTGCCGTCCTTGAATGGATGCAGGGCTTCGAACTCTAGATGAGCGACTGCCGTCTTGATGAGAATCTGCCAGTCATCCGAATCGATGAAAGCGAAAAGACGATCCATGCCGTCTTGAAGTTGTTCGGGTCGCATTGGCACGAAATGGACCTTACGGCGCATTCGATCTGCCAGATAATTTTGCTCCGTCTTATACTCGCCTGGGGATAGATGCGCACCGCGACCGAAACCAAGGAGAACGCGATGCGCGCTTTTTACGAGAAAGCCGGACAGTGGCGCTCCCTGCTCCATACTGCGTTGAGCGGCAGACAGCGCGCGAGTGTATAAAAAGACCTCGATCGCTTCATTACGATAGTGGCCACCCGTCTCGTCACCGCTTTCTTCCTGATCAGCTTCATATCGCAACACTTCGTCGAGCGTACTGACCGTGCCTTCCATACGTGAAGACACAACGGCTTCTTGATTTCTCAAGGGCGCCAGCAGAATCTCGCTATTATGCATGCTCTTGAGCATTTGATCGTAGCGCGCCAGAGCAGCGGATGCCGATGCCACCGGCGTAATGAGTCTGCCAGCATCGATGTACCGCGGTGGAAACTGATCATAGTGATATTCGACCGCTTCAGAGAGGTCCAAGCCTGGGCGCAGCGCCATTGTGATGTCCGAGTTTAAGGATTTTTGACGTACGAGCGACAATGTCATGCCTGATCACGGAGGCGTTGTCTATCAAGAATCGTTATTTTTGATAGACAACGCGGCTTGATGTACATCTGGATCACTCAAACCCATTTGATTTTCAAAATACCGGATTATTGATAGTCAAATCCATTTGCGTATCACGCGTGCGAGACAAACCGGTTTGTCTTTTAAAAAGCGGCAATTTTGAAAATCAACCTCTTCTATGCCCCGGATCGTTGTTCATTAGGCGTGGGAAGTCACTTGAAGCTCTGTAAAGGCTTCTCGCATAGCCCATAAAATTGGCGTGGCGAGGGCGGCGCGAACGCCGCCGCCTTCAAGGCTTTTCACCCCAATCACACCCCAAAAAACCGCGCCAGCACATTGCACACCACGCGCAGATCCCCCAGCATATGGTGCTGCCGCTCGCCCTTGATCACGCAGAAATCCAGCGCTGCCCAAAGGTTCTGGCGAAGCTCGTTCTGTGCGGTCTGGATGGTCTTGCGGCATCCGTCATAGCGGGCAATCACCGCCTTGCACCATTTCTCGTAATCCTCGCTGATCGTCTGGGAGGGCGTGCTGCGCTCGCTTTTGTCGCGCTCGCCGTCCGGCGCCTTGATCGCCATCATGTAGGATTGGCGCAGTTCCAGAAACCGCACCGCGCCTTCATACTGGTCGTCGCTTAGGCCATCGCGTTTGCCGAGCATGTTCAGCGTGCCGATATAGGTTGCGGCCCGCGGATCACGCGCTTCTTCGACCGTCACGCCCATGCGGCTTGCCCGCGCCTTCAGCGCCACGCTGTCTGCCGGCGCGTGGGCACGGCCGGATCTTGAGATACGACCATTCGGCTCGCGCGCCACATTGATCACCTTGCGCCGTCCGCGCTTCTGCTTCAGTTTTTCGGCCTTGCTGGTCATGATGCTGGTCCTTTTCCGTTGTTAATTGCGCGCCAGGATGCGCTTGATGTCGTCCATGCAGGCCGATGCACCGCGGCCTTTCTGATACTGGTCGAGAATCCGGTGGATCGCCGTTTCCCGCTTCTTGCGTTCCGATGCCGCCGCCTTTGCCTGGTGGATCGCTTCTGGAATTGTGCCGGTCACGCCCCGCCCTCCAGAGCTTGTGCCTTCGCCTTGCGGTAGAGATGCAGAATGGAGGTGTGGTCGCGGCGCATGAAGCGGGCGATCTGCGGGTAGGTCTTGCCCAGCGCATCGCGAAAATGCACCACCATCTCCATGCGGATCCTGACCAGCCAGCGCGCCCGCACATCGCTGCGCACCAGATGCAGCGTGGCCTCGGGGTACTTCTGAAGAAGGTGACGCGCCGCGTCCGCCATGCTGTCACGCGCGCGGTATTCCAGCGGGCTGACAAGCCGCATGAAGCCGTCCACGCGGTTGGTCTGGATCAAGGTGAAATTCAGCTGTGTCTGAGGATAGAGGCTCATCGTCTGTCGTCCTTGCCGATACGTGTCTTTGAAATCTTGGAAGGGTGCTGCGGCGTCTTCTTCATCGCATCCAGCGTCGCCTGCACCTGCGGGTCGAGAGAGCCATGCAGGAACCCGACCCTCGCCGGCGCTCCTGCACGCGCCTCCGCCACAATCGCCCTCACCCGCGCCTTCACCGCTGGATCAGCCCGCTCGATGGAAATCATCGCCCGTCGCTTCTCATCCGCCGCACGGTCGAACAGCCGCGAGGCTTCGATGCGCAGCGCATAGCGTTCGGCATGAAAAGGCGCGATGATGGCTCTGGCCTGCTTGCCGAACTCAGCGCAGGTCGGCACGAACTGGCCGGTATGGTTGGCCACCCGCCCGGCAATGAAATCATTGGCCGCCTCGCACACCGCCCATTCCGGCAGATCGGCGCAGACGCCGCGAAACTCGCGGCCAAACGCCGCCACATCCACGCCCGGCTGCGGGCGAAACTGGCCGATCAGCCGAAGCGCCGTATCGCGAATGGTTTCCGGCGCGGCAGGCGCCAGAAGCCGGTCGATTTCCTGCACCCGCAGGGCAATCTGCCGCGCACGCTCACGATACCGCTCCGGCAGCCGGTCGAACTGATCCTTGGCAATGAGGTCAAACATCCTGAAACGCCTCCATCAACAAATCGCGGGATGATTTTTTCGGCGCGCGAGCGCTCTTGGAAAAATCGCCAGATTTTTCTTCTATGGGTGTGACTCTGGAAGCAGAGCCTTCGCTGTGCTTTGGCAATGCCTTCGCATCGCCTTTTTTCTCGCCTTTCCAGCGGGTTACGGCGCTATCTCTGGCTTTCGCCTTGCGCTCCATGGCCTTTTCGCGCTCGATCCGCAGCCGCTTCTGCACCCATTTCTTCCGCCGCTTGTCGAGCTTCCAGAACGCCATCACCACCGGCTTCATCGCCCGCCACTTGGCCGGCGAAACCTTGGCCTGCAGCGCCAGAAGTTCATCATCGTCGGCCAGCGAACAATCGGGAGAGCGCCACGCCTGGAAGAGCAGCAGCAGATAGGCGCCATGCTGCTCGGTGGTCAGATGCACCGTGTCTGCCAGATAGGCATCGGTCCAGAACGGCATGAAAGGCAGGTTAGCCATTGGCATTCTCCGCGCGCATCGGCGGCGTGCCCCAGGCATCCTTGGCCGGGTGATACTTGATCACCGCCACATTCGCAGCCCGGCTTTCTTCGCGAAGCCGGGCAAGCTCGTTGTAAACATCCGCTTCCGTGCGCCCCAGAATGTAGGCGATCTCGGCCGTGTCATAGCCGGAGCGAAAAAGTGTCAGTGCCTTGCTCATGCGTATTCCCGCTTCCTCGCCATCAGGCGGCAAAGTTCGCCTGTCGTCTGAACCGCAGGCGCAGACGTGAGGCGTGGTATTGGCAATGGTGATATCGGCCGTGCCTTCAGGGTACGGCTGAGAGTTTTCGGGCCGAAAGGCCGGCGCTCCCGCGCAGGATTTTCCCGACAAGCGCCTCGAACCGTCTTCTCGAGACGGCAAAGACTTCAAGGAGTGGAGGGTTGGGCTGACGGCCCGGGAGGACAAGCCGTCAGCCCGTTTTTGATCGCCAGGGAGGAGATGCGATCAAAACCTTCGATCCAGCGGCAGAACCGCCGAAATCTCGAACTCAGTCATGGGGCAAACACTGCAGCCATCAGGCCGCCAGTCGCTCGCCATTGATGCGGTTGACTTCGCAAAGAAGCTCGGCCTCGAAAGCCTCGAAATCGAGGCTCACATCCTCATCATCATCGGTTGCCACGGGCTGCATGTTGCTGTTGCATTGGGTCATAGCCGCGCCGCCTCCTCGATGGTCAGCAACTCGCAAACCGGGCGGGCAAAGGTCACGGTGATCTTGACCAGCGTATTCCAATCCGGCCCGCGCTCGATCAGGTCGTGCAGCTCGTCCAGTTCCTCGATCGCGTGCTCGACATCGACGATACCGGCCTGGCTTCGGTATTCGGCAACCGCCTTCCAGCGCGCCACGCCGAAGCCCGGTCTGTCCAGAACATCAGTCATCATTCTTTCCTTCCCGGATTTCGACCGGCGTCACCGTTCCGCACCTGTCGCAGAACCGCTCGATCTGGTGTTCGATAGAAAGCGGGCGCCGGCATTCGCGGCAGCCGATATAGCGTGTCTGAAACGCGGCGCGGCGCGCCTGCGCGGATGCTTCGATACGGGCAGAACTCATGCGCGCCGATCCTCCATAAAGGTCAAAGCCCGCCTTTGCCCCGCCCCGATGCCGGGAGCGGCCAGCGCGGCAAAGGCCATATCGGTCCTCCGCTTCGCTGCCTGCCGCTCGCCAAGGACATCGGGGCGCAGGTCCAGACGAGGGACAAACCCATCCCTCGCCATTCGCCAGACAGGCACCGTCTCAACCGCGACCGCCCCTCGGGCGCAGACCTCTCGGTCCGCCACCCGTAACCGGCAAACGAACGGCTTGAAGCCGCTCCCTGCCGAGCCGGGTCCAACCCGGAAGCCATCGGCCTCAGCGGCCTGTGCGATGTGATGACGAAATCTGTTCATACAAGGAAACTAGTAAAAATTCAGACGTCCGTCAACTAGTTTCCTTGTGTGCGTTTCCACAAGTGTTCTGGTAGAAACTAAGCCATGGGAATTATTGGCGAAAATCTGAAATCGATCAGGAAGATCAAAAATCTTTCGCAGGCGAAAGTTGCGGAACTGTCGGGTGTGAGCCAGCAGCTCATCTCGCAGCTCGAGACCGGCTTGACTGAAAAGACCACTGAACTTCCAGCCCTTGCCCAGGCGCTCGGCGTCAGCGTCCATGAACTCGACCCATCCTACACGCCGGATGCAGAGGGCGTTCCCACCCTGATCGTGCCCTATCTCGCCTGGGTCAGCGCTGGCGCCATGATCCGTGATGACATCGCCGACGAAGCCCTTGGCCTCATCCGCGTGGCGGATTTACCGGCCTCGGGAGACTGGATTGCCTTGAAAGTCAGCGGCGATTCCATGGACAGGATTTCCCCACCCGACTCCATCATCTTCGTCGATCGCAACGACCGCAACCTCGTTCCCAATGGCTGCTACGTCATCTCGGACGTGGAGGGCAACGCCACCTACAAGCGCTATCGCTCCGGCCCCATGCGCTTCGAGCCCGTCTCCACCAATCCACAGCACGAGCCGATCTTCCCGGACAACGACCCCATCATCGTCGGCCGTGTCCGCCGATCGATCATCAATATGTAAGCCTGCTGGCAAGCATCACCTCGCGGCCAATCCGACACCGATTGTCACAGCCACGGTCCGTTTAACCAGTCGGCCATCTGCAAACTGATTCTCTCTTTGTTCCCAAAGTTACTAGTTTTCTTGTTGACTTAAATACTAGTATAATAGTAGAAATGGACCCATGCCCGAACAGGTGACGCCGCTTCAAGCGGAGTAACCCGGCACCTGAGAAGACAGCGACGATGAGGATCATCCCCCATGACCACGTCTGGCTACATCATCGGAAAAGACGAAATGCTGCTGATTGCCACCCGCTGGCACGATGGCGATACGGTTCTTCTGGAAATGCCGGTGCGCGTCTATAAGGCGGAGGAGATCCAGGCTCTGATCGATGAGACCACCTCGCAAAACTGCACTGTGATCAGCGTCGATCTTTATGACGTCACCGCCAAGAAGGGCATGTCCATCGCCGATGATTTCGATATCCGCCCTTTTGCTGAGCGCGAGGAAGACCGAAAGGAAAAGGACGCACGCGACGAGATGGCAGAGCAACGCCGGTTGCGACACGGCACCGGTCTCTACAACACGCTGAACCATACGCAGCAGGGCATCCAGTCGCGAGCGTGAAGCCCATGGGCCATGAAGGGACAGACCCGCCCGGTATCGACGGGACGCTTTACATTTTTGAATCGACGCATCGTGCCTTTGCGAAAATCGAGCCCGATTTTCGCGCCGACGCTGTAGCCCTCAAAGAGCCGAGTGGCACGCCACCGCGCTCCAAGCTGCAGGCCGCAAGATGTTTCTGTTGTTGCTTCGGAGTTACAGCATTTTGCCGCCAATAGGCTATCGATAGCGCCATTGAACCTCAGAGTGCTTCCGATGAAAACCACTGTCTTTGCCGCCGCCGCTTTTATTCTTGCCGCAACTTCCGCAATTGCCGCGGACGCCGTCTCGGACGTTCCCGCAGCACCGGTCGCCATCGACAACTCTTCCTTCTCCTGGAGCGGCTTTAACGCGGGTATTCAGGTTGGATATGGCTGGAACAAGAACGATATTCTGGGCATCGCTCCGGTCAGCACAGTGAATGCCAATTTCGACGACGGCCTGATCGGCGGTTTTGCCGGTTACAATTATCAATTCTCCAACAACTGGGTCGCAGGCGTCGAAGGTGATTTCGAAGGCAACCTGGGTGGCGGCAAGCTCACGGTTCTCGCACCGGATTTTTACGAATACGGGTTCGATTGGCAGGGCTCGGTCCGCGCCAAGGTCGGCTACGCGGTTGACCGCGCCTTGGTCTATGGCACGGCCGGCTGGGCCATCGGCCGCGGCTACCTGACGGTCCCAGGCGCCGGTACCCAGAAGGAAAACTTCTACGGCTTCACCGTCGGCGCCGGCGTCGATTACGCCTTCACCGACATGATCTTCGGTCGCGTCGAATATCGCTACACCAATTTCGGCGATCAGAATTTCGATTACGACGCCGGCCCGCTGTTGAACTCAGACATCGACCAGCACGGTGTCCGCCTCGGCCTCGGCGTGAAGTTTTAAGCCAGTCGGTTATCCGGTGACGTGAGCCGGGTAGCGGATGCTCTCAGCGGAACCGCGGCACACCCCAAGCCGCGACACGGATCTGTGGCTCATCTAAGAGCTGGCCTGTTGCGCGCCGTCTCTGCCCCACCCACTGCCGTCATCCTCGGGCTTGACCCGAGGATCCACCTTTTCAGAGACTTAAACGCAATTCGGCGCTGGTCTACCCGCACGACGGGCTCTCAAGGATATGGATTCCCGGCTCAAGGCCGAGAATGACGGAAGTGAGGTGAGTGCCGCTGATCGGCCCAAACAACCCACCCGCACCACCAAACCCTCACCCCTTCACCGGCCGCGGGTTGCCCGCATCGTCCACCGCCACCATGATGAACACGGCCTCCGTCACCTTGTCGCGGGAATGTTGGGAATAGTGGCGCGTCCAGGCTTCGATCTTCAGCGTGATCGATGTGCGCCCCACCTTCTCGATGCGAGTATAGACGCACAGCGTATCGCCGATCTTCACCGGCTTCTTGAAGACGATCTCGTTGACGGCAACGGTGACCGTGCGCCCGCCCGCCATGTCATTGGCGCGCACGAAGGCGGCAAGGTCCATCTGCGACATCACCCATCCGCCAAAAATATCACCGGCGGGATTGGCGTCAGCCGGCATGGCCAGCGTGCGAAGGGTCAGTTCCATATCGGAGGGTGGTTGGTTGTCCATCAGCATACCTCTTGATCGCGCACCTCCCGGTGTCGCGATAGCCTATTCACCATTGATTGGAAAAGAGCGATTTCGTCTTGGCTGGTCTTCATTTCCAGCATGTCGCTTGAAATGAGAAAGCTGATTCTTGAATCAACAACAAGTCGCGTCAAACACAGTCAAAAAACCACAACACAACAAATTACCAAGCTTCGGTAATGCTTCGTTAACTATAACGGCTCAGTCTCTTAATTTATTAGGTTAATTTCATATACTTCCAGATGCAGGGCGAGGCTCGAAAATGGCATATGACTGGAGTGGGAATGACATCAAACAGAGGCATTACGACCGCCTGATCGTGGTCGCTCTGCTGGCCATCGTCTCGATTGCGGTGACGGCGCCCTTCATGCTTCGTTTTGAAACACAGACGACAAAAGGAGAGCGGCTCGAAATCCGCTCACCGGTGGTCATGGAAGACACGCACGCTATTCAGCTGGCGCGCTCGTAACCAACTCGAGATGCAGAACACGTGGTGACAGCACCTGCATCACCGCATCCGAACGACCGATATAGACCACGGCGGTGTCCTTCATGCCGCTCAGCACTCCCACCAGCCGGTCGATCGTGTGCTTCTCCAGACCTTCCAGCAGATCGTCGATGAACAGCCAGCGTGGTTTCAGCAGCAGCGCGTTGGCGACACGAATACAGGCCTGCTCGTCGGAATCGAACTTCTGGTCCCAGCGAATATTGTCGTTCATCCGCGGAATGATATGGCCAAGGCCGCAGGCTTCCATCGCGGCCAGAAATTCTTCTTCCGTGAACTTCTGCGGCGCACGCGGATAGGAGAGGATTTCGCGCAATGGCGCCGCCGGCATATAGCCGTGCTGAGCAATGAACAGCGTCTCGTCGCGCGGCGGCATGGTGATCTTGCCGCGCCCCCAGGGCCAGAGCCCGGCAATCGCCGCAAAGAACAGCCGTCGGTTCACGCCCTGGTCTCCGTCGATCACCACACGGTCGCCAATGGCGATCTCGACAGGAGCTTCGCGCAGCCTGAAGCTGCGCGCCATCTCCTTGCCTCCCGCTTCAGGACTGATTTCGACGGATGAAAACCGCACGACATCGGTCGCGGAACGTTCGAGGTCGATGGCGTTTTCGTGCCTCTCGACGCTGTCCATCTGGATCAGCGCATTGCGGAAGATCGACACGCGTTGCAGCGTCGCCTTCCAGCTGGCGATCGGGCCGAAATTGTCGATGTACCAGCGCAGCGCCACATTCACCTGGTTGAAGGCGCCCACCGCCATCATCAGCCCGCCAAACGTCAGGTTGCCGGAGAAATAAACGGGCGCGGCAATCAGGATCGGCGCGACGATGGCAAGCCAGCCATAACCGGCAGACACCCATGTCAGATGTGTCAGCCCCATGGCGAGCCCCCGAATGACGACCAGCACCGCGTCGATATCCTGGCGAATGCGGTGACGCTCGTTTTTCTCGCCGCGCGAGAGCGTGATGGCCGTCAGATTTTCGCTCGCCCGCATCAAAGAGAAGCGAAGCTCCGCTTCCTTGGAATAGCGCTCGGCGTTCAGCGGCACCAGCCGGTAGCCGACAATGTTGGAAAGCAGCGACGCCGATCCCGCATAAAGAAGTGCCGCCCAGACCATATAGCCCGGGATCGCCACCATCTTGCCGCCGATCTCGATGGCAAAGCCCGCAGAAAGGCCCCAGAGCACGCCAATGAAGCTGACGAGAATAATGGTGGCATTGACGAGACCGATGGCAAGTGCGGTGCTGCTTTCGGCCAGGTTGCGCACATCCTCATGCAGGCGCTGGTCGGGGTTGATGGAAATGGTGCCGAAGCTTGCAAGCTTGGCGGCGCGGCCGGGCTTCAGCCACTGCTCCACCATGTCTTTCGCCAGCCCTTCGCGCATGTTCAGCGCGGTCATCTGGTTCAGCCATGTCTGGAAGACGTTGAGAAGCAGCAGGCACCCGGCAATGATGGTGAAGACTTCCAGCTGGTGAATGAAGGCGTTGAGGTCGCGCCGCTCCAGCGAATTGTAGAAGGGCGCGTTCCATTCGTTCAGCCTCACCTGCCCATAGGCGGTCACGAGAATGATGGTCAGCAGACCGCAGGCCAGAAGGATCAGCCGGGATCGCACCGGAGATGTCCAGAAGGCACTGCCCATCATCCGCATCTGCGCTCTGAAATTGAGATCGAATCGCGCGTAGGCAGCCATCTCCTCAGGAGAATTTCCTTGCGTTTTCAATTCATTACCACTTTCTCAAATCACAGAATCGCGCTGACTGACAAAGACCAAGTCTGTGCCCTAGCGATGACAGCAATATCACTAAGCCGATACTTGTCTACACGACCTCAAGAACACCCCTGACGCGCCCTTTGAAATACCGCGGCGACGAATGCACGACGGGACCGAAATGTTCCTTGCATTATGCGCGTGCATTGCACAAAGTCAGTGCAATAGAGGGGGCGGAACAATCCGCAAATGCCGGAAATATAAGGTAATACATGTCGATCAAGGCGAGCATCTATCATCTGACGCATTATAAATATGACCGGCCAGTCCGTCTCGGACCCCAGATCATAAGACTGAAACCGGCGCCGCATTCCCGCACCAAGGTCATCAGCCATTCGCTGAAGGTCACGCCCTCCAATCATTTCGTCAATCTGCAGCAGGATCCTTACGGCAACTTCCAGGCCCGCTTCGTCTTTCCCGATCCGGTCACCGAGTTCAAGATCGAGGTCGATCTCGTTGCGGATATGACGGTCTATAACCCCTTCGATTTCTTCGTCGAAGAAAGCGCCACCAAATGGCCCTTCGACTATCCGGAAACGCTGAAGGACGATCTGTCGATCTACCGCAAGCCGGAAGAGACCGGTCCGCTCTTCGATGCGCTGATGGCCACCATCGACAAGACCCCCGGCCAGACGACCGTCGATATGATCGTCGGCATCAATGCCAAACTTCAGCAGGCCATCGGTTACGTCATTCGCATGGAGCCCGGCGTGCAGACCCCGGAAGAAACGCTTCTGTCGGGCAAGGGCTCCTGCCGCGACACCAGCTGGCTTCTGGTGCAGGTGCTGCGTCGTCTGGGGCTCGCCGCCCGCTTCGTCTCCGGCTATCTCATTCAGCTCGCGCCGGATCTGAAGGCGCTCGATGGACCGTCCGGTACGGAAGTGGATTTCACCGATCTGCATGCCTGGGCGGAAGTCTATCTGCCGGGTGCCGGCTGGGTCGGCTTTGACCCGACATCGGGGCTTCTGACCGGCGAAAGCCATATTCCCTTGTCGGCCACCCCGCATTATCGCAACGCAGCGCCGATCTCCGGCGGCTATTTCGGCGAGGCCAATACGGAATTCGCCTTTGACATGCGGGTCACGCGCGTTGCCGAACATCCGCGCATCACCAAGCCCTTTTCGGATGAAAGCTGGGAAGAGCTGAATGCGCTTGGCGAAACCGTCGATCGCGCGCTCATCGCACAGGATGTGCGCCTCACCATGGGCGGCGAGCCGACCTTCGTCTCCATCGACGATTTCGAATCCGAGGAATGGAACACCGGCGCCGTCGGCCCGACCAAGCGGCAGAAGGCGGATATCCTCATCCGCAAACTGCGCGAGCGCTTTGCCCCCAACGGCTTCCTGCATTATGGTCAGGGCAAGTGGTATCCGGGCGAAACCCTGCCGCGCTGGACCTTCTCGCTTTATTGGCGCAAGGACGGCAAGTCCGTCTGGCGCAATCCCGATCTTGTCGCTCAGGAAGGTCAGGATACCGGCGTCAGCTCCACGGATGCCGAACGGCTTCTCACCTCGATTGCCGGCCATCTCGGCATCGAGCCCGATCTGGTACTGCCCGCCTACGAAGACACGGCGGAATGGCTGATCAAGGAAGCGAACCTTCCCGACAATGTCGATCCCTCCAACTCCAAGCTCAAGGACCCGGAAGAGCGCAGCCGCTTGGCGCGCGTCTTCGAGCGCGGCCTGACGGAGCCGACCGGCTATATTCTGCCCGTGCAGGCGTGGAATGCGCAAAGCTCCGGCCACAAGCGCTGGGTCAGCGAGCGGTGGAAGACGCGGCGCGGCAAGATCTTCCTGGTACCCGGCGATAGCGCCGTCGGCTACCGCCTGCCCCTTGGAACACTGCCTTACGTTCCGCCGTCCGCCTTCCCTTACATTCACGAGGCTGATCCCTCGATTCCACGCGGTCCTCTGCCGGATGCCTTGCCGCCTTCGGCGCATGCCCCATCGCCTTCGGCACGCAATATGCCGGAAGCTTCCTTCCAGGCGGGCGATGCCCCGAACCTCGGCCGCAACGAGCAGGTCATCAGCGATATCGCCGGAACGGTACGCACCGCGCTGTCCGTCGAAGCGCGCGATGGCAGGCTCTGCGTCTTCATGCCGCCGGTCGAACGCATCGAGGATTATCTCGACCTCATCGCATCCGCCGAGGCTGCCGCCACCGATCTCGGCCTGCCCGTCCATATCGAGGGCTACGCGCCGCCGCATGACGAGCGCATGAACGTCATCCGCGTCGCACCCGATCCCGGCGTCATCGAGGTCAACATCCATCCGGCGGCAAGCTGGAAGGAGTGCGTCGATATCACCACCGCGATTTATGAAGACGCACGCCAGTCGCGCCTTGGCGCCGACAAGTTCATGATCGACGGTCGCCACACCGGCACCGGCGGCGGCAACCATGTGGTCGTCGGTGGCGCAAACCCCAATGACAGCCCGTTCCTGCGCCGTCCGGATCTGTTGAAGAGCCTCGTGCTGCACTGGCAGCGCCACCCCTCGCTCTCCTACCTTTTCTCCGGCCTCTTCATCGGCCCCACCAGCCAGGCACCGCGCATCGATGAAGCGCGCCACGACAGCATGTACGAGCTGGAAATCGCCATGGCCCAGGTGCCGGCGCCCGGCGAAGGCGTGCCGCCCCTGCCGTGGCTGGTCGACCGTCTGTTCCGCAATCTTCTGGTCGATGTCACCGGCAACACCCACCGCTCGGAAATCTGCATCGACAAGCTGTTTTCGCCCGATGGCCCGACGGGCCGTCTTGGCCTTGTGGAATTCCGCGGTTTTGAAATGCCGCCGAATGCCCGCATGTCGCTTGCCCAGCAACTGCTGGTGCGCGCGCTGATCGCCCGTTTCTGGAAGAACCCGATCGGCGGTAAGTTCGTCCGCTGGGGTACAGCGCTTGCTGACCGCTTCATGCTGCCGCATTACATCTGGGCGGATTTCCTCGACGTTCTCGCCGATCTGAGAGAAAACGGTTTCGACCTGAAGCCGGAATGGTTCGTCGCCCAGCTCGAATTCCGCTTCCCTTTCTTCGGCGAGGTGGAATATGAGGGCTCGAAGCTGGAACTGCGCCAGGCGCTGGAACCCTGGCATGTCATGGGCGAACAGGGGGCCATTGGCGGCACGGTGCGCTATGTGGATTCCTCTGTCGAGCGCCTTCAGGTGCGCCTCGAAACCACCAATCCGGCCCGCTACACCGTGTCCTGCAATGGCCGCGCCGTGCCCTTGAAGCCAACGGGCGAATCCGGCGTTTCGGTCGCGGGCGTGCGCTTCAAGGCGTGGCAGCCGGCAGCTGGCCTGCACCCGGTGCTGCCGGTCAACTCGCCCTTAACATTCGATATTTATGATACATGGTCGAACCGTTCGATCGGTGGCTGCATCTATCATGTTGCCCATCCGGGCGGGCGCAACTATGACACCTTTCCGGTCAATGGAAACGAGGCGGAAGCGCGTCGCCTGGCGCGATTCGAGCCATGGGGCCACACGGCCGGTCAATATACCGTCTGGCCGGAAGCGGTGTCGCCGGAATTTCCGCTGACACTCGATCTGCGACGCCCGCAAGGAGTATAAGGTGGCGAAGGCACCTGCAACGGAACGCAAGACCGGAGAAACCGGCATGGGATCCATGCTGGGCTATCGCGCGTTGCCGGGCGTTGCCGATGAAATGCTGGATATAGACGGGCGCATCCGCCCCGTCTGGCAGCCCTTCGTCAATGCTCTTTCGCGCATGGACGAGCGTGAGTTGCACGACCGCTTCTCGCGTACCGACCGCTATCTGCGCGATGCCGGCGTCTTCTATCGCGATTATAGCGCTCAAGGCGTCGGCGGTGGCGGCAGCGAACGCAACTGGCCGATCTCCCATGTCCCGGTTCTGATCGACGATGCCGAATGGCAGGTCGTCACCAAAGGCCTCGTCCAGCGCGCCAATCTGCTCGAAGCCGTGGTGGCCGATATTTATGGCGAGAACACGCTGGTGCAGCAGGGCTACGTGCCGCCAGCCCTCATTGCCTCCAATCCGGAATTTCTGCGCCCCATGGTCGGGGTAAAACCCGCCAACGGCCATTACCTGCACTTCTGCTCCTTCGAGATCGGCCGTGGGCCCGACGGCAACTGGTGGGTTCTGGCCGATCGCGCCCAGGCACCCTCCGGCGCGGGCTTTGCGCTCGAAAACCGTGTGGCCACCACCCGCGCCTTTTCCGATATCTATGCGGAGGCGCACGTCCATCGCCTCGCCTCCTTCTTCGGCGCGTTTCGCGATACACTGCAATCGCACCGCCAGCATATGGATGAGCGTATCGCGGTCCTCACCCCCGGTCCGGCCAGCGAAACCTATTTCGAGCATGCCTATATCGCTCGCTATCTTGGCTTCATGCTTTTGGAAGGCGAAGACCTGACGGTCGTCAACAACCGCGTTATGGTGCGCACCGTCGCCGGCCTCAAGCCCGTCGGCGTCTTGTGGCGGCGTCTTGATGCGTCCTATGCCGATCCGCTGGAGCTCGACCAGAACTCCCATATCGGCACGCCCGGCATGGTGCAGGCGCTGCGCGCCGGTTCGCTCAACATGGTCAATGCGCTCGGTAGCGGCATCTTGGAAACCCGCGCACTGCTTGCATTCATGCCCGCCATCTGTCGCCATATCCTCGGCGAAGATCTCGCCATGCCGTCGATTGCCACATGGTGGTGCGGTCAGCCGACGGAGCGTCAGCAGGTGGCCAGCAATATCGAACGCATGGTCATCGGCCCCGCTTACTCGCGCCTACCCTTCTTCGACGACAACGGGCAGTCGGTTCTGGGTTCGAGCCTGCGCGAAACCGCCAAGGATTCGATCAGCGATTGGCTCGCAACCGACGGCCACAAGCTCGTCGGCCAGGAAGTCGTTACGCTGTCGACCACGCCCGCCTTCGTCGATGGCAAGCTTGTGCCACGGCCGATGAGCCTTCGCGTCTTCGTTGCCCGCACCCAGGATGGCTGGCAGGTGATGCCGGGCGGCTTTGCCCGCATCGGCCGCAGCAATGATGTCGCGGCCATCGCCATGCAGGCCGGAGGCCGCGCGGCGGACGTCTGGATCGTCAGCGACAAGCCGGTGGAGCGCACCACGCTCCTGCCCCCGGAAGAAAATTTCATCCGCAACATACCCGGCAGCCTGCCGAGCCGTGCGGCCGACAATCTCTTCTGGCTCGGCCGCTATATCGAACGCTCCGAAGGCGCGCTGCGCATCCTGCGCGCCTGGCATGCACGCTATGCCGAATCCGCCGATCCGAAGCAGCCGCTGCTTGCCCATGTCACCGACTATCTGGAAACCGTCGATATCGATGTGGAGGAGCCCGTCCCCTCCAGCCTGATCGCCAACATCAACAGCGCCATCTATTCCGCCAGCAACATCCGCGACCGCTTCTCGCCGGATGGCTGGCTGGCACTCAACGATCTGGCGAAGACCGCGCGCCGCTTTCACAGCAAGATCCATGCGGGCGACGACGCCACCCATGCCATGACCATTCTGTTGCGCAAGGTCGCGGGCTTTGCCGGTCTGGTGCATGAAAACATGTATCGCTTCACCGGCTGGCGCTTCCTGGCGATCGGGCGCTATCTCGAACGTGGTCTTCACATGACACGGCTGCTGGCGCATATGGGCGGGCCGGAAGCACCCGACGGCTCCTATGACATGCTGCTCGAAATCGGCGACAGCGTCATGACCCATCGCCGCCGCTACAATGTGAATACCGCAGCGCTGACCGTCATGGATCTTCTGGCGCTCGACCCGCTCAACCCGCGCTCGATCCTCTTCCAGCTGAACGAGATCCATGCCGAGGTCGAGCAATTGCCCAACGCCTCCATCAACGGCCAGATGTCGCCCTTCTGCCGAGAGGCGATGCGCATTCAGTCCACGCTTGCGGTCATGACGTCGGAAAATCTCTCCGGCGATGTCTTCCGCCAGTTGGAGAAGGATCTCGAACGGCTTTCCGATATTCTCGCGCAAACCTATCTCGGATAGTCGATGCTCTACGATCTCTCGCTGCATATGGGTTATGTCTACGACACGCTGGCATCCGGCGCGCGCCACATCATCCGTGTCACGCCGCTTTCCATTCAAGGCAGGCAAAGGCTGGTCGCGTCTGCTCTCACCGTCTCGCCGACGCCTGAAGAGCGTACCGTCTTCGACGACTTCTTCCACCAGAGCGCCACCTCGATCTATCTGCGCGCATCCCACGACAAGCTCGACATCCGCATGCAGGCCCGCGTGTCGGTGGAGAGCCCGTCGCTGACGGCGGATCTCTCGCCGCCGCTCGATAGGCTGCAGGCGGAGCTTTCCAGCATCAACTCGCTAGATGCGGACGCCCCCCACCATCTGGCAGGAGCCAGCCCCCGCATCGGCGAAGATGCGGCGATTGCGTCTTACGCGCGTGAAACGGCCAAGCCTGGCATGACGGTGCGCGAAATTGCCTTTGCGCTGTGCAAGCGCATCTACAAGGACTTCAAATATGATGGCGAGGCCACCACGGTGGATACGACACCGGGCCAGGCCTTCAAGCTGAAGCGCGGCGTCTGCCAGGATTTCTCCCACATCATGATTGCAGCACTGCGCAGCCTCGGCATTCCCGCCGGCTATGTCAGCGGTTTCCTGCGCACCCTTCCGCCACCTGGCAAGGAGCGGCTGGAAGGCGCAGACGCCATGCATGCCTGGGTGCGCGTCTGGTGCGGCGAAGCGGACGGCTATATCGAACTGGATCCGACCAACGATATCCTTGCCGGCAGCGATCACATCGTCGTCGGCTATGGTCGTGATTATGCCGATGTGGCACCCGTCATCGGCGTATTGAAAAGCTATGGCAACCAGAAGATTACACAAGCGGTCGATGTCGTCCCGGTCAGTTGATCATCACCCTTTTCAACCGCCTATGCCATCCTTCACCGATCGAAAGTTGCCTGCGGTAGAACAGCTGCAAGTAAAAAGCGTCACAGAAATAATTATTATCAAATAAAATGCCGCTTTGCTCAAACTGGAGTGCTTGAGTTAGCAAATCATCAATAAAGCGTCGGTAAGTCTGCCCCTTATAAAACAAGGCGATAGCTGGGTGTTGGCCGAATGATGATGGGACGGACGTTTAAAAGGTTACTTGCCGACAAGCGCGGCAACTTCGCAATTCTGACTGCACTTGGTCTGCCGGTTCTCTTTGGCGCCGTTGGCGCCGGCATGGAAACCACCCGCGTCATGCAGGTGAAAAACGACATGCAGACCGTGCTCGACAGCGCAACGCTTGCTGTAGCTACCCATGCCCGCATCGACGAGGGCAAGAAGTCCGATGCAGAATATGCCGCCGAGGTAAGGCAGCGCCTGGAGAACTACGGGGTCGACGACGATGACGACGCAAGCGCCAGTGGAAACGGAAAAGGGAACGGGGCAGATAAGGGCAAATCGAAGAAGAAGAAACCTGAAGTCGACGCGATCGCGGAACGCTCCGACAACAAGAAGGGAACCGCCTTCAAAATTTCCGGTACCATCAGCCGGCAAGTCGAACTCAACCCTCTGATGGGTTTCTTAGGCTTTCAGACCATAACCTTGAGAGTCAGCAGCACCGCCCAAAGCTCCTTCAGCAAGGGCGCAGCCCTGTCTCTCTATCTGGTGCTGGACCGCTCCGGCTCCATGTCCTTCAAGACGGACACGGTGAACAAGAGCAAGGATACCTGCTCCAACTATTCGGAAAAGTCCTGGCCAAGGGCCGAATCCAACAAGCCGTGCTACGTCAGCAAGATGCAGTCGTTGCAAGAGGCCGTGTCTTATTTGATGGACACGCTGAACAAGTCCGACCCATCTTTTAAAGATCACGGCAATCCGGAATCGGAGCTGGTTCGCACTGGTGCCATCGCCTATAACGACGTGCCCTTCGCGGCGCGCCAGTTGAGCTGGGGAACGTCCTCTGCCCGCTCCTATGTCAATGCCATTCCGCAATATCCGACCGGTGGTACAAATGCGGCCGTCGCGCTCAACACAGCCTTCACGGCGCTGAAAAGCAGCAATTCCAACGAGAAGAGAGAGCACGACAAAAACGGTAACAACGCGTTTCAACGCTATGTCGTGTTGATGACGGACGGCGAAATGACGAGCACCGCGATCGACAGCCAGGTGCGCTCCACCTGCGCTGCGGTCAAGGCAGACGGCATCCAGATCTTCACCGTCGCATTCATGGCTCCCGCAAAGGGCAAGTCGCTGCTGCAATATTGCGCTAGCAGCGCGGATAACTACTATGACCCGAATAACATGGAAGAGATCGTGGCCGCCTTCGGCGAGATCGCCCGAAAGGCCGCAAGCCTCCCCACACGCCTGCTCAACTGACCTCCAGTTCACTCGATAAGTTTGCCAAGCGCGTGGCGAAAGCTACGCGCTCTTTGCCTTTTAAGAAAGCGTTTTAACGCCTCCCTCGGCCCCTTTCTGGGCAATCGCTCCTCTTGCGAAAAGGGCTGTTGCCACAGCCGCTTATCGATGCATAAACTGCAATCGAAGCAGTGCAGCATGTCGTGCAATCCGCAAGGCGATTTTCGATCGTGACA
>Ga0308171_1000642_pt1 | contig 65953 bp, 69 predicted proteins | sample PhyGR1_FD_202135 | JGI IMG/M metagenome (GOLD analysis project Ga0308171, IMG submission 202135) | Phyllosphere microbial communities from UC Gill Tract Community Farm, Albany, California, United States - DLSLSG.R1 | ecosystem: Host-associated > Plants > Phyllosphere > Unclassified | place: USA...
TAGATTCATTAAACCACTTAACGTTACCTTTAATCTTAGACATCTATATTACCTTTACATGAAAAATGGACACTAAACTGTGTCGCCATCTAGTACAGCAATTGCTGAGGGTTTTGTCCAGCCTGAATTGATGAAAAAGTGATAAATATCGCTATTATTTTCCCTTTAGTGACTTATTCCCGGGTTCTGAGGCTTAAAACTGCCAGCGCAGCCAGGCAAAATACACGTTACCGTTGTTGTAAGTGCCTGGAATATAAGTCATTTGAAAATTAACCGGCCCATAACCTATGGATGCTAACGGCAATAAAGCCGGCACAGGATAGTATCCCCAGTTATCCCTCGCCGTGATGCCAGCGGTAAAGCCCAAACCATAGTGAAAATTCTGATCCGCCAGTGGCCGCCAGGTTGCTTCCCAGCCATAGCCGCCAAAGGGTTCCCACTTGTTAAAGGAATCTTTAAACGCCATCAGGTAAAGGCCGTGCCAGTTACCTTTCTCATCGTAACGTGAAACCCCACCACCCGCTCCCCAGGGACGTTCGTTATATCTGTGGATATGCTCATCATCATACGTCCAGCGGTTATGCCAGGTGATGGCGGGTACATAAACATCAATGGAGTCAGGCTGTTGCCAGGTTTGCTGGACATTATCAGTGAAAGTGTCCCAGCCCGATTTTATCTGCTGGGTGAGCATGGCCGCCTGGAGAGAAAATGAAAAAAATAGCGCCAGTAAGGGCGCTGATAAGCGTGCGATAAAAGACCTGTTCACTTCGGTGTTACCTTTATTGTATTGGCTAAATCCAGCGTTCCATACTGAAAACAACAACGTAAAAACCCGCCTGCAGCAGAGAGAGCGAAACCCTTCTGGAGTCTGTTCGGCATGTCGTTATGCTTAACGAGCTAAAGCGTGAGGGATTTTAAAACAGGGAAGATGAACCAGAGCCAAACAACCAGCACTTGCCACATTCTCGCTAAATGAGGTGATATACTGCCTTTATTAAACGCCACCGATTGCGCGCTGCGCCCGCTAAAAAACAAAAAACGGGCGCAATCGGCGCACGAATAAACGCCGTTTAATCACTCGATTAATAAAGAAATAATTAATAGTTTGGGATGTAAATTATTGCATCAGGGACGAACCTGCGTAGACGCGGCTGACGAGCAAAGACGCCAGAGAGATAGCGATGAAGGTAGAACTTACAGGTTTGCAGGCTTACAGGGAAGAGAGTAAATAGCGCGGCTTGATAGGGGTTGTCAGAAATGATTTGGGCACCGTTGAGGTGCCCATAGAATCAGAAAATCAGTTTAAATACCCCTGTCAGGGTCAGTAGTCCCACGATAAAAATAATGGCGATAATCCACAGAATTATTTTCATTTCCTCTCCCTTACCTAAAAAAACATTCCCATAACAGTATAGGCAAGATTTGAGGCTGTGCTTTTTGCTTATTGCGATCTCATCCATCGAAGCAACATTCAGCTTTAATGGTTATTTTCTGTGAGAAGCATCGCATAGCAGGTTTTTACCTGCCTTGCCGCTTCGTTTTGCGGATTAATCCTGGCTAAAATTTATGCGGACAAGACAACTCGTCGGTTTTGACACTAAAAATGCAAAGCAGGGAGAGACCTTATGAGTAGCATAAATACCAGTATGGGCCGCTATAGCCTCAAGGCAAAATACAGCGGTGATCAAATCAAAGGTTTTTTCGCCATCAATGATGAAGGCGGCACGCAACTTACCCGACAGGAGTTTGCGGTGCACTATCTTGACGATGTCGTTAATAACGTGATTTATCCGGTGACCGGCGGTAACCGTGAAATTGCCCGCGCATTGCGAGAACAGATGGTAAAAGCGGGATTTGAAGATTCAGATTAACAGTACGGGCCGCCGGTCCTGCGCGGCCCTACTGCTTTATGCAGGCACCTTACACCACGTAGGAAAGCAGTAAGCATCCCACCAAACCACATACCGAAATAATGGTTTCCAGTGCCGACCATGACCGAATAGTTTCGCCAATCGTCAGGTTAAAATACTCTTTAAACAACCAGAAACCGGGGTCATTAACGTGTGAAAAAATCACGCTGCCAGAACCCACAGCGATCACCATTAACTCCGGGCTCGCCCCGCTGGTTGCAATTAACGGAGCCACAATCCCCCCTGCGGTAATCGCCGCCACGGTTGCAGAACCCAGGGCAATGCGCAGCACGGCAGCAATAGACCAGGCCATAAACAGCGGCGACAGATTGGTGGCATGCATCATATTGGCAATGTATTTATCCACGCCGCTGTCCACCAGAACCTGCTTGAAGGCACCGCCGCCACCGATAATCAGCAGCATCATCGCGATAATTTTGATGGAGTCGCTTAGCGTATCCATCACCTGTTCCATGCTGCGTCCACGGTTCAGACCAAAAGTGAAAATCGCAATCAGCACGGCAATCAGCGTCGCCATAATGGGATCGCCAAAGAACTCGGCATAAGGCAACAACGCATGGCCTTTGGGCAACACCATTTCGGCTACCGCACGCAGCGCCATCAGGACGACGGGAACAAGGGATGTCCAGACGCTGACGCCAAAGCTGGGCATTTCCGCTTCGCTAAACGTTTTGGGGTTATAAAGCCCTTCTGGAATAGGTTTATCAATCCCTTTCAGGAAACGTGCATAGACTGGCCCGGCGAGAATCACCGTTGGGATGCCCAGTAAGGTTCCAAACAGCAGTGTTTTGCCCATATCGGCATTAAACAGCGTGGCAATTGCCGTGGGGCCGGGATGAGGCGGGAGAAAACCATGGGTCACGGACAATGCCGCCGCCATAGGAACGCCGACAAACAGCAGCGGTACGCGTGCCGATGCGGCAACGCTGAAGACCAGCGGCAGCATCAAGACAAAGCCCACTTCATAGAACAGGGCAAAACCCACAATAAATCCGGTCAGCACCAGTGCCCATTGGATGTGCCTTGTGCCGAACTTGTCGATCAGCGTGGTCGCGATACGTTGCGCGCCACCGCAGTCGGCCAGTAACTTACCGAGCATTGCGCCAAAGCCCATAATCAGCGCCAGGCCGCCCAGCGTCCCACCGACGCCATTTTTAATCGAAAGAATCACTTTGTTGACCGGCATGCCCTGCATGACGCCAACTGCCAGGGCGACTAAAATCAGCGCGATAAAGCCATTGAGTTTAAAGCGAATCATCAGCAGTAACAGTAATGCCACGCCAATCGCCACATAGAGTAATGGCATAATTTTTCTCCACCTGATGCCCTGAATAGTTTCAGTGCCGCTTTGTTATCGTGGTCCCTGAGGACATGTAAAACCGGGGTTCTGCAAGAGTCGTAACATTTTGACAACCCCTGTTACCGATAACATGTTAAGGGTAACATCCTGGTTAAAGCATCACCCCACCGTGGATGAATTTGCGTTTTGCGAAGGCGATCAACTTTTCCTCCCTGCGGAATAAGAAAGTTTCGCGGGGCCGATCGCCGGCTTTTGGTTACACTCAGATTTTAGCGAAGATATAAAAGGATGCGCTGGTGAGTGAGAATCTGAGTGAGCTGTACAGCAATCAACAAACCTTTTTTGGCCGGGGAAGCCTCAATAAGCTGATTCCCCTGCTGGCTGCCCAACCCCAGGCTACCCTGCTCTTTTGCGGTCGTTCATTTTTACAGGGCGAAGCTTACGCCCGGCTCAAATCCACGCTCAACGATCATATTGTCGGTTATGAGATTGTGAATAACGAAGCCTCACCCGGCGATATTGATGCCTGGGTCGCGCGCTGGCGTGGTCATGTTGACAGAGTCGTGGCGGTGGGCGGCGGCAGCGTTCTGGATGCCGCTAAGGCTTTTAGCGCCATGATTCAGCATCCGTTACCGACAGCACGCTATCTGGAAAAGGTCGGAGATACGGCGGTCAGTGCCATCACATTGCCCCTGATTGCGGTCCCTACCACGGCGGGCACCGGCAGTGAAGTTACGCAAAACGCCGTTGTTACGGATCAGCGGGATATTCAGATCAAAGCGTCGCTGCGTCATCCGGTATTTGTGCCACAGGTCGCCATCCTCGATCCCGACTTGCTGAAAGGCGCCCCCGATAAGGTGCTGGCTACCTGCGGAATCGACGCATTTACCCACCTGTTCGAAGCCTATCTGTCCAACAAGGGCAACCTCTTCACCCGCCAGTTAGCCCTCACCGGATTGCGTCAGTTCATTCAGGGCTGGCCTGCGCAAAACCAGCAAGATGAGGCTGGCGATCGCGCGCGTGAAGCGATGATGATGGCGTCCTGGCTGGGCGGGATCAGCCTGAGCAGCGCGGGGCTGGGCGTCATTCACGGGATTGCGGGCGAACTGGGCGCGATTAAGCCCTTCCACCACGGTGAAGTATGCGGAAGACTGCTCTTTACGTTTCTGGATCATCTGGCAGACAGTCAGCACCCGCAACAGTGTCAGTTGATGGCCGACATGCATCAACAGCTTTTTGACGCGCACACCGATTCTCCGGCGCACTACCTGAAAGCCTGGCTACAGCGCTCAGCCATTACGGCTTTCTGGCAGGACGGTCCAGCGCTCAGCCCGTCTGACATCGACTGGGTTCTGGCCCGGGCTAACAGTAAAAACAGCCTGGTGAGTTACAGCAAAGATGAAATGCGCGACATGATGGTTCGTGCCTGGCCGGTTAGCGCATAGTCCTTGTGCGGACTTATCCACCGCCCGCACAGTTAACTCTCGGTATTTGTAGCCTGGTGCCCGTCACTATGCCGGCGTAAAGGGCGGTTCGCCTGCCAGCATCTGCTCAATGACCTGTAACACACCTTCATCATTGTTGGCAGGTGCCAGGAAACGCGCGGTCTCTTTTACCCGCTGCGGGGCATTGCTCATAGCGAAACTGAAGCCGGACTGCTCCAGCATCTCCAGATCGTTGCCGCCGTCACCGAATGCCAGTACCCGATCGTGAGAAATGCCCCAGCGCTGCGCCAGCAGGTTCAGGCCGTTTGCTTTGTGCTGACCAGGAACGATTAAATCTACCGAACCGTGACCGCTGGAGGTGGCCGCCGCCGCACCTTGATGCAGGCGCTGAATATCTGCCATCAGGGGTTCCACATAATCGTCTGACAGATTAAGCGCAAACTTAAGTATCTTGTCCCCGGCAACCTCATCAAGAGAACGAATGGGGCGGAGGCGATGGCAATAATGCCGCATCTTAACCAGCCACTTCTCATCCATTCCTTCAAAATAATAGGCGCTGTCACGCCCGCAAAGCAGATAGCGCAGGTCGGGATAGTGACCATTCTTTAACGTATCCAGTACCGCATCTATGTCATCACGCGTAAACGCGCCGCAGAACAGCTCCTCATCACGATCGATAATTAATGCGCCGTTTTCTGCCACAAAGGCGATCTCGCTGGCGATTTCAGGAAAAAACGATCGGAGTTGGTGATACTGGTTACCACTGGCAACGACAAATTTGATATTTCGCTGAGTGAGCTGGTGGTAACAGGCGAGGAAACGCGAGCGGTTGTACTGTTTTTTGTCATCCAGAAATGTGCCATCCATATCAACAGCCACCATCTTAACCGTGGTCATCAGAACTCCTTAGCCGGTAAACGTTCAGAATTTACTGTCAGAATAGCCTGGTAACGGGCAACAGGGTGCACAAAAAAAAGGGATGGCCGATGCCATCCCTGTGTCTCTACTGAAAGGCGTTATTCAGTATCAGTGAGGTAATAATGCCGGTTGCGGCGGCAATCAGCACGTAGTTACCGTCAATGTCGGCCCAGTGCTGGCCCGGAGGCGGTTCTCTCAGGCCGCGCTCACGCCAGTCGTCAATACGGTAATCCTCGCCACAATACTCCCGTGGAGCCGGGCCGCCACGGCGGAACTCATGACCACGCCAGGCAAAGCGATCCGGGTGATAATCACGGCGCACATCGGGCGGTGGCGGTCCGCCAGGTCCTGGCCGACGGCCGGGAGGCCCATCGCGATCGAGGCCGGGCGGGCCGTCGCCGTCGGGACCGCGACCAGGGTGATGCCACGGCCCGTCGGGTCCACCTGGGCCGCCTGGCCCTTGTGCCAGAGCGGAACTGCTGTACATCGTGCTGTATGCTAAAAGGGCGATAATCAAACCAGATTTTATTTTTTTCATGGTACTGCCTCCAGTGGTAACGGCGCTTACGCACCGTTGCCACTACTATTGTCGCGGCAGCAAAAAATAAGAATCACCAAAACTCTTAAAAGTCAGCGCCTGTAAACCAGCGCGGTCTGGCCTTCATCCTTTCGTCAGGCATGCAGTAAACCGCGTGAAACAGAGATAGAGTATTGATGACATAACAGACTGCGGGTATTAAGGAAATCAGGGCAGGTGTGACATAAAAGCCAATAAAAAATAAAGCCCCGATCCGCAGATCGGGAAGTCGTCTTTAAAACCAGTTAACTGGAAAATGCCCCTTAATATGCATCAGGGAAAAGCAAAGCAGACAACACCACATCACCAGTGTCGCGATGAAATAATAACGCTGCGTTAGTGACAGTTCGATGAAAAATGGCACGCTTATTTTTAACAAGGCGCTTTATCGTTAAGAAAAATAACCCAGTGCAGATGACTGACAGACAAGCTAAAGCGGTTAATACCGTGGTCTGCGCCATCAAGGTCAGGCGTCATTCGCGCCTGACCTTGATGAGAATTACGGGTAACTCAACAGCACAGGCGCGTCCGGTAATTTTGTAAACTGCCGGATGATCTGATGGTAATCCGCAACCGGATCGAGCTGACTAAACTGTTTTGGGTAGAGGTCTTTGGCCAGAATCTCCATCCCGATAATGTTGTAAGGATGGTTATAAAAGTGGTGATAAATACCGTACGTGCGTCCCTGTTTGACCGGTTCTATTTGCGACAAGCCGGTGCGCTTTAATAAAGTCGTAAAGGTTGCCGCCACGTCTTTCCTGTCCGCCCCGTAACCAAATGGCAGCACATTGCTGTTTGGACGTTTTGAGCCGGTCATGATGTAAACATCCGGTTTCATGGCGATGATTTTTTCCAGGGAAACAAAGCCAGCGTTACCCGGCAGCAACGCTGATCCGATATTTTTGCCGCCTACCGCTTCAACCAGTCCACCCCAACCGCTATGGCTATGGGTAAAGCAGCAACTGTCGCTGTTACCGGCTATCGGTTCAATAAAAACGGTGGGTTTGGTTTTTACCTGGTCAATGCCCTTCTGCAGGTTCTGCCAGTGCTGCTGATAAAAATCGGTGTAAGCCTTGGCCTCGGCTTCGCGGTTCAGCACTTTACCCAGCAGAGTAATCCCGGGCACGGTGTTTTCTTTTGGATGCAGTTCGTAGTCAACAAACACGACCGGGATATTCAGGCTTTTGAGCGTGGTCAGAACACCAGACTGCATAAGAGCAGGTTTAGCACGTAACTGCGCAATCATCATGTCCGGCTTCTTAGCCAGCACGCTTTCAAGATTTACCTGCCCCTGGTCGTTGAACCCCATATCCACAATGTTTTCAGCCTGTGGCCAGGTTTTCTTCAGAAGCGCCCAGGTTTGCGTGTCCTGTTTTTTGGGCAGGTTGTTCCATGCCACAACACGTTTAAAAGGATTGTTACGATCCAGCAGCGCCAGTGCCATGATATCTCGCCCATCCTGTAAAATGATGTGCTGAGGCTCTTTCTGCAGCGTAATAGTCTGCCCATCCACATCCGTGACGGTCAGAGGATAGGTGGTCGCCGAGCAAACCGCTGACGCCAGCAACGTTGCTGCAAAAATACCGAATTTCATGTTTATTAACCCTGTTAAGAAATAAGAATTATTCTCGTTAACTTTAACATGCTAATTCGTAACAAATATAAACCTTTGTTTAATGAATACGTCTGAGCCCTCGCCTCAGGTTGAGGCCGCCCCGGCTAAAGACAGGACGGCGCGCCGGAAGCCTCGACGATCAGGCCTTGAGGAGCGAATAGAAAATAGCAGAAATGGCAATCAGGCCCGCGACCATCACAATTCTGGTGCCTGGCATAATGCCAACCCAGGCGACGCTGTCAGCGAGACGGGCGAGATGTCCCGCCCGTTTTTTTATCAGCGTGACTTAGCCTGTGCGTCGGCCGCGTCCAGATCCAGTCGCTGCCAGAACGCCTGGTCCGCCCCCGGTCCACCCAGTGGATAACCGGCGGATAACGCACTTTTCACCATCAGCTCACGTCGCTGCTTTACTGACAGATGCGGCAAAGCCGTTTCCAGCAATACTTCTGCGCCATCCGGCACCGTGAATCTGGCTTTGTTGTCTGCCAGCTTCGGCAGGTTATAGCTCATCGTGAAGCGATAAAACGGCTTCATGCTGCCTGTGCCGTAGGGATCATCACTACCGGCGGGTTTTGCGCACGCCGCTAAGGTTGTTCCACACTCTTTTTCCAGCGCGCTGCGCAGTTGCTGGCGGGCATCATTGAATAACGCGCGATAAGCGGCATCGTTCAGATAATGTGCAACGTTATATTGCGCCACCATGCGTGAACCCATTACATCGAGCGGATAGTGCACACCCAGAACCAGTCGCGAATAGCCGTAGCGTGCGCCGCGCTGGAGTAAGGCTTCAAACCGCTCCGGGACCATCTCGGCTAACAACAACGCATCGGTATAGCCCGTATTGGTGTGTCCGCTGGGGAACGAGCCGCCATCGGCCGTGTAGGGATGATTGTCTTTGATCACCGTATCATCCGGCACCAGATGAATCGTATTGCCTGTGTGCAGGAAAGGACGCGGATAGTTAAAGTGTTTTTTCGCCGCGCCGGTGCTAACTTCACTGGCTTTGATCAGGGCCGCCGCCTTGTTAATCTCGCCTTTATCATAGGCCGCCAGAAAGGCTTTACCTAAACGAGGTCCCAATGCGTCGGCAAGAAAATAGAGGTAGCTGATTCCTTCTGCGTCTGCCAGCGCCTGATGGCGTTCGCCCTGGGTTGCATTGAGGTTAATTGATGTGACCGTGGCCCGATTGGCCTCCAGAACCTTATCCGGCAGCGTGCTGAATCCTGACAACAGCGCAATGCCCGCCTTCTGCAACGCATCACTCTGGAAATCATAACCACTGGCTTTTAGCCACTGATAGTCGGCAATGCTGTCACTCTGCTTAGCCTGCTTAAGCTGATCGCGACTGAGCGCTGGCGCGCCCTTTTGTATCGCCGCCCGCTCTGCGGTCAGCGCCTGTAATTCAAGTGCGTTAAATGCCGGACTGGACGATCCCTGTGACGTTTTATTCGCCAGTGCACTGGCCTCGGACAACGTCATTGCCTGTGCCTGTTGCGCCACCAGCAGTGCTACCGCAATCAGGGTGAATTTCATTTTCATTATTATTCCTTTGGTCTCTGATTATCTCTGATCTTGCCGGATTTCACGCTAGCATTGCCGTATGACAGTTTTATTTCAGCCGTTCTGCCAGGGGTTTACCCTGGGTTTACTTTATTCCACAAATAAACCGCCGATCGTTGGCGGCAAAAACGGCCGAACCCGCTACGCTAAGGTAGGACTGGCAGATGTTATCAACAGATAACAAGGTATTACCTGACTGTGGTATTAAAGGGCCTGCTTATGGCATCGGGCGCTTTGCCGCAGAAATGCCGTCTGGCGATGATTAAAAACAGAATTGATCGTTGATTACCGATGCAACATTCATACACTCTCGGGTTGCGAATGACCGCATCGGCATGCGTGCTTATCAAGGGATGTTTACATGAGGTTATCCAATGCGCTTTAAAGGACTTACTGTCGGGTTTTTCCTTCTGATTTTGGCAATGACTACCGTTGCCTTTTTCGAAGTATTATCGCCCTACTTCTCTGCCATTTTGTGGGCAGCGGTGCTGGCTGTGATCTTCCATCCGCTTAAAACGTTTTTGCGTGGCAAGCTGGGCGATCGTAACGGTCTTGCCGCGCTGCTGACGCTGTTTTGCATCTGCCTCATCGTCTTTACCCCATTAGCGATCATCGCCTCATCGATGGTGGTGGAGGTGAACACGGTTTATCACAAACTGCAGACCAACTCCGCCCAGTTCCCTGTCGTCTTCGCCGATCTGTTACAGCATTTACCGGGCTGGGCCAAACACTACCTGGCTGAAAATAACCTGGACAATGCCACGCAGATTCAGCAAAAGCTGTCGGCATTTGCCCTTAAAGGTGGTCAGTACCTGGCGGGCAGCGCGTTTATCATCGGTAAAGGCACGTTCAGCTTTACCGTTGGCTTCGGTATCATGCTTTACCTGCTGTTCTTCCTGCTGAAGGATGGTTCCTATCTGGTGCATCTGATTCTGGAAGCGCTACCGCTGTCCACCTACGTTAAACATCATCTGTTTATGAAGTTTGCCGCCGTATCGCGTGCAACCGTCAAAGGTACGGTGGTCGTTGGCGTGGTACAGGGGATTCTGGGCGGTCTGGCCTTCTGGTTTACCGGCATTGACGGCAGTCTGCTGTGGGGTGCATTGATGGGCTTCCTGTCACTGGTTCCTGCCGTTGGTTCCGCCATCATCTGGGTGCCGGCCACGATCTTCTTCTTCGCCACCGGTGCACTGTGGAAAGGCTTGTTCCTCGTCGGCTTCTTTGTGGTGATTGTCGGCCTGGTGGATAACATCCTGCGCCCGTTGCTGGTAGGCAAAGACACCAAAATGCCCGACTACATGATTTTGATTACGACGCTGGGCGGCATGGAAATCTATGGGATCAATGGCTTTGTGATTGGTCCGGTGATTGCCGCCCTGTTTATTGCCTGCTGGAATCTGCTGTCCGGACGCGATAACCGTGAAAACATCGAAGAGATCGATGAAGAGTTTATCGAAGAAGGGAAAAAGCAGTCTGATACCGCACAACAGGACGCGGCAGATGCAGAAACCGCGAAGGCTGAGTCATCAAGTGCTAAAACGGAAGCCGCAAAGGCCAGGTCATCAGAGCCGAAAACGCTGCCGGCCCAGCCAGAATAAAAACAGGTCATAAAAAAACCCACCAACGGTGGGTTTTTTCATAGTAAAGCGGCTTAGTTAGTCGCTTTATTTTTCAGGTCTTCAGCACCCTGCTTGGTTTTATCCCAGCCTTTCTCGGTGCCTTCTTTCGTTTTGTGCCAGCCTTTCTGGGTGCTTTCAGAGATTTTGCTGGAGGTCGAGTTACTCTTACCTTCCGCAGCGTGCTCAGATTTCAGCTTCAGCTCTTCGCCTTTGTGCTCGGTCTGATGCAGTTTTTCTTTCGCGGTATCTGCGCCTTTATGCGCTTCAGCGACAGTTTCATCCGTTGTGGTAGCAGCGAAAACTGGCGAGGCCAGTAAAACAGCAGACAGTGCAATAATTGCTTTCTTCATTGTAATTCCCTCTTGTGTGAAATTTGTCGTCTTACGTGATTATCCTGGCACAGGAGACCAAAGAACGATTTAAGAATAGACCTGAAATGAAATATGGCTAACCTGACTGGTTAAAAGTCCATCAGCCACATAATCTTTTTCTACCACAAATCCAGTTGCGGGCTGTCCGGCAAACACGATGTTGTGTTTGCCCTGGTTTTGCGCGCACGCGGTGCCGGAGCAGGTTGCGTCATGGCCCTGTGTATCCAGTGCATGATCACCGCCACCACATAAGCCTGTTGTTTATCGTCCAGCGCCTGATGCTGGGCAATACCGTGCCATTTCGCCAGACAGCCACGGCAGCAGGTCGCCGTGGCATGCTGAGCGATAAAAACCGGATGCCCGCGCATCGGCGTTTGCTTGCCGTCGTTCTGGGGAGCCATGGCAGACAGCCGTTGCTGAACAAACGCAGCCGCATGCGCCGCCACATCGGCTTCGCCCTTTGTCAGGCAGTAATCATATTCATTCCGCCCCAGACGGAAGCGCTGACGGAAAGGGGATTGGGCTAATCGCTGAAAAAGCGCGTCGAAAGTCTTCATCACAGAGTCATCGACCAGATCAGCTTTTTCTGCCTGACAGATAGCGAACACCCCGATCACCAAACGTCTCGCGGTGCGGCTGCCCTGCCTGCAGATGAAAGACATCGCCTTCCCGATAGGTGGCAGCCTGATTTTCTGTGTACAGGGTGATATCACCACTCAGGATCAGTGCCATTGCCTCAAACGGATGCTCATGGTGATCCAGTTCGCTGTTTGCCCCCCGCTCTACCATCACCGGCTCTGCAAAGCCTTTTTCTGCCAACAGGCTTCTAAATTGTTGTTCTGTCATCGTTGCTCCCATGAGTCGTGCCGTTTCTGGCAGTGTAGACAACCTCGACCCAGTTTGTCAGGTTCCCCGGCCGTCCTGCACTTACGTAAAATAGCGCAAGCAAGGTTGTAACGAATAATCCCGCATGTTTACTTTCTGGTTACTTCATCATTATTACTTCATCAAAAAATGGACGAAGCATGTCGCAAAGGGTAAAGACAGCGTTACTTTTGATCAACCAACGCTCACGTAAAGGTCGTATTGATGCCACGCGCGCCACGCAGTTGCTGCAGCAATCCGGTTTTACCCTGCTGCAACCCGATCCTGACGACAGCCGCAGCTACACCGAGCTTATCATCGCGTATGCCCATCGTGTTGAGCTGGTGATCGTCGGCGGGGGCGACGGCACATTAAATGCCGCAGCTTCAGGCCTGTTGCAAACCGGTTTACCTCTGGGCATTTTACCCCTGGGCACCGCCAACGATTTTGCCCGTACGCTCGGGATTCCGCCTCAACTGGAGCAGGCTGTCAGCATCATTAGCCAGGGACATACCCGTTTTGTTGACCTGGGCGAGGTAAACGATCACCTGTTCCTGAACGTATCCAGCATTGGTTTCTCGGCGGAGCTGGCGCGCAATCTCACCGCCCAGGCCAAAAAGCGTTGGGGCGTTCTGGGCTATGCCTTTGCCGCACTGCGTATTCTGCGGCAAAGCCGGCCCTTTAGGGCGACCTTACATCATGAGGGAAAGGCTATCGCGATCAAAACCGTGCAGGTTTCAGTTGGCAACGGCCGTTTCTATGGCGGCGGTATGACCGTTGAGCAAAGCGCGGCACCGGATGACGGGCTACTGGATGTTTACAGCCTTGAACTGAAAAGAAGCTGGCATTTGCTGGCGCTGTTCCCCGCTCTGCGTCGCGGGACACATGGCCGCTGGCGTAACGTTCGCGCCTTTAGCACCACGGCACTGACGCTGCATACACGTCGTCCGCACTCTATTAATGCCGATGGCGAGATTATTGGGCAAACGCCTGCCCACTTTCGCCTTATCAATAATGCGCTTAAGGTGCTGGCTCCCGAACACCGGCATCCTTAACGGGCCACATCAGCAGGCTGAGGCTTGAGCATGGCGGCCAGCGCCAGGCCCATCAGCCCCAGACCGATCAGCACCAGAAAATAGTAGTTCAGCGCATGCCAGAGCCAGATGCCCGCCACGCCGCCCGCCAGAAAAGCAAGAATGGTATAGGTATGCAGACGCAGGCGCTCCAGATAGAGCGGCGCATCTTTGGGGGATTCTTTGCGCCGCAGCACATCGAACAGCATGGCGAGTTCGATACCGATATCTGTGGAGGTACCGGACACGTGCGTAGTCCTGACGCGCGCATTGGAGATGCGCGTGACGACCGCATTTTGAAGTCCCATTAAAAAACTCAGGCTCAGGATAAGCAGGACGCCTGACGCGGCAATGGGGAAGCGGGCTTCAATCACGCCCAGCGCCACCAACGCAATGCCCTCTATCAGGATATTCACCGCGTAAATCGTGCGAATTTTGCGTCTGCGCCCGGCATTGATAATCATTGTGGAGAAGAGCGCCCCCACAATGAACATACAAAGGATAAACAGGAAAAAGAGGCCGCTGTGGAGGTTTGCCTTCGCCAGAAAATCGGACAGCGAAGAGACATTGCCGGTCATATTGGCGGAAAAGAATCCCACAATTTCAAATGCTGCGGTGTTTAACGCGCCCGCCACGGCGGCAAGGGTGCAGGCGAGACGGCTGTCAGCGATATACGTCCGTTCGGTTTCCGTGCTGATTAGCATAATGCCCACTCTGCAAGACAATCCACTTTGGTTCGCCGATTTTACGCCAGTCGCCGGTGGTCGGGAAGAAACGGCAGGACAATTTTTTTAGGCGGTCTGGGTGAGGCGAGGTTGAGGCCAGCGGATTAATGATGACCACTGGCCTGACGGGATGTCAAAGCCGGATTTTCTTTAATCCTTCCAGCGCCAGCCGCAGATAATCTCGTGGACAGCCGAGATTTAACCGGATGAATCCCTTACCTTGCGGCCCAAACTGGTAGCCCATGGAGGGGGCAATCCCTGCGGTATGCATCATTACCGCTCTGAGCTGCTGGTCATCCAGTCCTGCCCCATTGCAGTCAATCCACAGCAGATAGGTTGCTTCAGCGGGCATAACCCTTGCCCAGGGCAGATGCTCTGCCACCTGTTCGGCAAACCACGCGCGATTTGCGGCAATACTGATAAGCAATTGATTAAGCCAGTCAGCACCTGACTGCCAGGCCGCCGTTGAGGCGCATAATGCCAGGGCATTAAACACGTCAAGGCCATGGGCGTTGAGACGCGCAGCAAACCTGTCACGTATCTGCGCATCGGGAATGACAAAGTTTGAGAGCCGTAACGAGGAAAGGCCAAACGTTTTACTGGCAGAAGTGGCCGAGATAACCCGGCTATGCCAGCGAGCGCCAAGATGTAAAACTGAGGTAAATTGGTGGCCCGGTAACACCAAATCCGCCCAGATTTCATCTGATAATAATATAACGTTGTAAGCCTCACACAGCGTCAGCAACTGGCATAACTCTGCTTTGCGCCAGCAGCGTCCCGTAGGATTATGCGGATTACACAGAATCATTAAAGGTGGCCGATGCTGTTTAAACAGCGACTCAAGGTGCTCGAAATCCATGAGGTATTCTGATTCTCCCGTCTTGATTAACGGGTTATTCAGTAACTGACGATGATTCAGACTAATAATTTTCTCGAACGAGCCATAAAAGGGCCCCTGAACCACTACACCATTTTGTTCATTGCTGAGCATCTGTACCAGTAGAGATAATCCGGGCACCACGCCTTCCGTAGTGCATATCCACTCCTGCTTCAGATGAAGATGGTGTCGGGTTGCGTACCAGTTAAGCATTGCGTCAAAGTAAGTCTGATCACGGTCGCTGTATCCAAACACACCATGCTGGCAACGTTGCACCAGCGCATTAATGACCTGCGGCGGAGCAGCAAAATCCATATCTGAAACCCACATAGGAAGCATTTCTTCAGCGTCTTCACCAAGATGTTTTGCGGCAAAGTCCCACTTCACTGAACCTGTATTTCGCCGGTTTATTATTTGGTTAAATGGCATCACTATTCTCCTTTTTTGCCTCAGTATCGCCAGTTGATGGACCAGCCAGCCTGGCAATACCTATCCCGGTAAAACCATAAAACAGCGCGAAAAAGAGAGCGGAATAACACTGAACAGCCCAAGGCAGTAGCTCTAACGTACTTACCCCGAGGGTGGTCGCCATGTAAACGCCGGCAGATGTCCAGGGCAGCAAAGGCTCTATTACGGTGCCAGCATCCTCGATGGTTCTGGACAGGTTTTTAGTATCCAACGCCATTTTACGGTAGGCATCTTTGAACAGTTCAGCGGGTACCAGTAAAGCCAATTTTCCATCACTCGTGGCCCCGGTAACCAAAATGGTGGTGGCAATGGTGGCTGCAATTAAATGACCAACAGAATGAATCACCGTCAACAAACGTGTAATGATGACCGTTAACGCCCCCGTTAATGTCAGCGCCCCCGCAAAGGAGAAAGCGCAAAAGACCAGCAGAATAGTAGACATCATCGACAACATCCCCCCACGCTCAAGTAATCGGGGAACATCAGCAACGATAAGCGAATGGTCAGTTGAAAACATGTTCATCGCAAAGCCCCCCATGAACGCATCCAGTCCCTGTTTGAGACTAAATCCCTGGAATATCACCCCGAGAACAACGGCCAGCAAACAGGCGCTCAGCATTAAAGGGATAACTGGCATCTTGCGAATTGCCCCCCATAAAACCACTATCGGAGGAATGATTAACAACAAATTGAAACTATAATAGTTCTCCAACGTATTAATAATATCCGCCACCCGCTGCGGGGTAGCGATTTCACTCGTTATGCCACTGTGTCCAGCGATCAGGTAAACAATGGCAGCGAGAATAAAGGCAGGGATCGTCGTCCAGAGCAAATGCTGAATATGCTCAAATAAAGTCGTTTCCGCTACGATGGCGGCAAAATTAGTTGAATCAGATAGCGGAGAGATTTTATCGCCAAAATAGGCACCTGAAACCACCGCGCCAGCAGCAGCGCCCAAAGACACATCCAGGCCAGCGGCTACCCCCATAAGTGCCACCCCTACCGTTCCGGCTGAGCCCCATGAAGTTCCGGTGCAGACCGACACCACGCTGGTCAGAAAAAATGCGGCAATAAGGATGTATTGCGGGCTAATAAGTTTCAGCCCCCAATAAACCATATAAGGAATCGTACCGCTAAACATCCAGGTCCCTATTAATCCACCTACACAGATTAAAATCAGAATAACCGGCATCGCCTTAGCCAGCTTATCAACGACAGAGTTGATAATGTCTTCCCATCCGTAGCCTTGCCATAAGGCTATAGCAGCAGTGATTGCAGCAGAAAAAAGAAGTAAAGGTTCAATCCTTAATCCCATGACGCCATAACCAATAATCAGTAATGTGAGCATCGACACTATTGGAATTAAAGCCAGGCCAAAGGTTAGCGTCTTCCTGGGTTGCGTTACGTTCATATTAACTCTCCAGATAAGAAAGGAGACTTTAGATTAAAGACGTTAAGCCGAAATAAACGTGATGGCGGCAAGCACCCCATGTAAGCGCTTACATGAGATTAAAAGTCGAGATGTAAATCACATATTTAGGCTTAATTCAGGGATAAGTCACAAACAGACTGACGGCGCACCAGCCTGGCGGTAAAGGCATTCATGACCGGCTTGACCGTCAGTTGTTGGCTATAACGAATAGCCAGTAATGCTGCACGGCGGGCCATTGATTCAATCGGATAATGCATCGTGGTCAGCGCCGGATATAAGTATCGGGCAAGTGCCACATCGTCAAACCCCATCACCGACATCTGACCCGGCAATAACCAGCCTTCCTGATGCAATATCCGCAAAATACCGGCAGCCATAACATCATTGAAGGTAAATACAGCAGTGAACGGGACGTGGCTATTTAACAAATGATATCCGGCCTGCTCTCCCCCTTTCTCTGTAAAAGGCGCGTTGATGATCCACTCTTTTTCAGGTGTGATGCCTTGCCTGTTCATGGCATCAATATAGCCATTAAGCCTTTCCTGCCGATCCGTAATAGGAATATCACTGGTCACGCACGCGATAAAGCGATGTCCTTTGTCAAGAAGATACTGAGTCGCGGTTAGCGCAGCCTGGTAGTTTTCAAGCCAGACACAACGATGCGAAAATGCGGCGATATAACGATTAAGTATTATTAATGCGGGAAAGTGCGCGCTATAGCGAATCAACTCTGCGTCGCTTAGCTGGCTGGCATGCACCACCATCGCTTCACAACCCTGGTTGATTAAAAAATCCAGACCGGCTTTTTCTTTTCTGGCATCGTGTCCGCCACTGCAAACTAATAGTTTGTAATCATGCTTGCGCGCAACAGCTTCAACACCTTTAGCAAGATGAGCAAAGAAGGGATCTGCCAGATTTCCCGTTAATAACCCCAGCATTTTGCCACTGCGTCTGGCCAGTGCCAGTGCCGCTGCATTGCGTCGATAGTTGAGTTCACGCATGGCTTTTTCCACACGTTCACGCGTCACAGGTTCAACCCAGGCCGTCTGATTTATAACCCGGGATACCGTAGCGGTAGAAACACCGGCCAGCCGGGCAACATCATTGATTGTCGGCATTGCGCTTTCCAAATGTTGTCCTGAATACATCCAGTCTGAAACCTATGCCGCTATCCGTTAAGACAGCACTGTGTGTATCCCAAGGCAGAGGAGAATTGGAATCGCTGCCAGGCTGCCTCAGACAGCAGGCTGGCAGTCAACTACACCGTTTTCAGCATGTTTATAACCGATCGCGCATTGGATGCGCTGGTTGCCAGCACATCAATAACCCCAGTACGCAATGCACCCAGTATGGCGGTTGCTTTGGTACTCTCTGAGGCGATAGCGATTACGCAGGGAATAGCACGTAATTGTTCAAGACTCAGGCCAATAACCCGATCATTCATTACTGTATCAACCGGTTTGCCCTGGATATTGAAGAAACTGTAACCGGCAAGATCGCCCACTACACCTTGCTGCTGGCGCGCACTGGCAATTTCCTGCGGAGAAAACCAGCCCAACTGCACCATAAAACTGTTTTCATTCATATCGCCCAAACCAATCAAAGCGACATCAGCTTTACTTGCCTGCTCCAGCGTGGCTTTAATCAGTCGGTTCTGCATAAATGCTGTCCGCAGCGCAGGGGTTTCTACATAAGCAGGTGCATACAGCGTTTCACTGAACCCATTGAATTTTCTCGCCAGATTTCGGCTGATGTGGTCAGCATCAATCAGCTGATTGTCACGTTTGGTGCCGCCAATCCCACAAATAAAACGGCAGTGGCGTTCAGGAAAGATGCCTACATGATTAGCCACAGCGGCGACATTGCGGCCCTGCCCAACCGTTACAGTCATATCATTTTTTAGCACGCCCGCCAGATAATTACTCACCAGCGCGGCGACCTGCTGACGTTGTTCATCTTCGTCATGATGATCCAGCGCAACCAGCGCCCGTTTTATCGCAAAATGTGAGATAAGTTGCTGTTCTATCTGGGAACTAAATACCGGATGATACTTCACATTAATCTCAACAATTCCTTCCAGGCGGGCTTTTTTAAGCAAGCGACCCACTTTTACCCTGGAGATGCCAAACCGGCGGGCGATCTCTTCCTGTGTTAGTTCCTGATCGTAATAAGCAACGGCTATTTCGGTCAGCATTGCATAGTCTGAGTCTTGTTCAGTCATCACGGGCTATTTCCATATCTTATTTGTTTGTAATACTACTTTGACTTCACAATAAATTCCTGTACTACACGCTGAACAATGCTGCAATATCCACCCGCATCCCAAGCCGCGCGACCAATAAAAAGCCCATCTATTTCCGGCTGCTGCAAAAGCGCCACCGAATTTTCCAGATTAACACTACCACCGTATAACAGGGGAACACGTTGCCCGACGTCATAACCAAAAGACTCACACAATGTGAGTCGTAATATCTCATGTATTTCACCTGCCTGCTGTGGCGTTGCAGGTGTGCCATGCTCGCCTATCGCCCATACCGGTTCATAGGCTATCAACGTCCTTAGCGCCTGCTGTGGGGTAAGATTGTGTAGCGCAATTTTCATCTGGCGTACTACTGTTTCACGTGAAACCTGCCAACGCTTTTCATCTGCAGAATCGCCAATACAGATAAGCGGCCTTAATCCATGTTGCAAGGCGCGCTGTACCTTCAGATTAATAGTCCCATCCGTTTCATTAAAGGCAGCCCGGCGTTCAGAATGTCCCAGTTCCACCATGTCAGCCCCCGCCTCAGTGAGCATCGCAGCCGATATTTCTCCAGTCCATGCACCCTCTTCCGCTTCGTGCATGTTCTGCGCACCTGTCAGGCAGGGCAGTTTATGGTGCTGCATAAAATCACTTACTGCATGCAGGACGGTAAATGGCGGAATAACAAAGGGTTGGAGTGAGGGATGCATGATCTCAGGGAGCTGCGCCGCAAAGGTTTCACACCACAATCTGGCCTGCGATAGCGACTTGTTCATTTTCCAGCTGGTTCCTAACCAAACAGGCTTCATCGATATTCTCCATAGGGTTGAAGGTTAAATGTCTTCTCCGCACAAGACTGTTCTTTTTCTCATCAACTGATCATATGTTAGATCACAAATTTTGATTAAATAATTTCACTATCTCTTTAATGTGACAAAAATCACTAATAACCACCTTTCCATCGGGTAAGTTTCTGTTCATATGTTTAGATCATGTTCATTTGAACAAACCGATGATTCACTATGAGAGGTAACTAATGTCGCATGAGAAAAAACCCGTTGTCGCTATTACGCTTGGTGATCCTGCCGGAATTGGCCCGGAAATAACTGTCGCCACCATGATGGACAAAGGCGTCTACGAGGAGTGCAAACCGTTTTTGATTGGTTCCGTACCGATTATCAACCGCGCAATGAAAATAATGGGGTGCGACTTCGCCATTCATCCCATCTCCAGCCCGGATGATGCACTGTTCCGCTGGGGAACGTTGGATGTACTTGAAACAGGTGACTACGATTGCGACAGCATTGAGTGGGGTAAGGTACAGCAACTGGCTGGCCAGATGTCACTGGACTACGTCATGAAATCGATAGATCTGGGCATGGCGGGCAAAATAGATGTGGTGTCAACAGCACCGATTCACAAAGAAGCCATCAAGCTGGCCGGATGCAAATTACCCGGACACACCGAGATTTATCAGGTTGAAACCTGGTCGGATTATGGCCTGACCATGTTTCACGTCCAGAATCTGCGGGTCTTTTTTGTCAGCCGTCATATGCCGCTGAAAGAAGCCTGTGATTATGCCAATAAAGAACGCGTTCTGGCCTGTGTGCAACAAATCCATCATGAATTCACGGCACTCAATATTCAACACCCGCGCATCGCGGTCGCAGCACTTAATCCCCATGCTTCTGATAATGGGTTGTTTGGTCATGAAGAAGCGGACAACTTAATCCCGGCGGTACAGGCGGCGCAGGCAATCGGCATTAATGCCATCGGGCCTGTACCCGCAGATTCCGTATTCCATCTGGGTAAGCAAGGCCGTTACGACGCCATTCTCTCGCTGTATCACGATCAGGGACATATCGCCTGTAAGACGCTCGACTTTGAACGTTCAATCACTATTACCTTTGGCCTGCCTTTCATGCGCAGTTCTGTGGACCACGGAACTGCTTTTGATATTGCCGGCACCGGTAAAGCAGGCACCGTCAGCATGATTGAGTCCACTTTAGTTTCCGCGCGTTATTGGAAAATGAAAAATCAATAAACGCGGAGGCAGGCAGAGAATGAGGACAGAGAAATGGAAAAACATCTGTTAATCGGTAAAGGCAGTAAAGGCTGGGGTGGCCCGCTAACGATTCCATCAGGCCAGAATAAAAAAATTGCTTATATCACCGGAGGCATGTGTCCCCCGGTAGTCGAGCGACTGTGCGAACTAACCGGTTGGCCTGCCGTTGACGTGTTTAAGCATGGTGAACCACCCGAGGATGAGATCGGTGTCATGGTTATAGACTGTGGCGGGACCTTACGTTGCGGGCTTTATCCAAAACGCGGTATTCCTACGATTAATTTACATCCTACCGGTAAAAGCGGACCGCTGGCTGAGTTTATCCATGAGGAGATCTATGTCTCTGGCGTAACCCCAGCCTGCATCGAAATGGTCTGGCCACAGGGTGAAGGTGGCAAGCTAGGGATCGTCGCCGACGATCTTACCGGCGCGACAACGGTGGGCGTGCTGCTGGCACGCAGTGGATTAAAAACCGCTGCGTTTTTTGACACCGACTCCTTTGCACGAAATGAAGTCGACTACCCTGCCATGGTGGTCAGCAGCGACAGTCGTCCTCTACCCAAAGCCGAAGCACAGTTGCAGGTCAGTGCGGCGGTGAAGCAACTGCAGGCTCGAGGTGCGCACTACTTTACTAAACGCATCGATACCACGCTACGTGGCGGCATTGGCTTTGAAATTGACGCCATGCTGGAGCAACTTCCCGATGAAACGGTGGCAATTGTCGTGCCAGCTATGCCGCAATCACGACGTATTCTGGTTGGCGGATATTCCGTTATTGATTCAGTCGCTCTGTCCTGCACCGATGTCGCCCGCGACGTTCGTACACCGGTGACCGAATCCTGGGTTCCAGGTCTGTTAGCCGCACAAACGCATCACCAGGTAGGGCATATCGCCCTGGCGTCGGTCATGAAAGGTGTTAATCAGATTCAACAGGATTTACGTGACCAGCAGCAACGTGGACTACGAGTTATCGTAGTAGACGCAATTACGCTGGAAGATGTTGATGCAATTGCCGCAGCGGTGGTCTTGCTGAACTGGAATGTGCTGGCCGTCGATCCGGGCCCCTTTACTGAGCGACTCGCCCGGCATCGCCGTCTGATGCATGAAACATCTGCTAATGAGCAGAATACTTTAGCCGTCGATCAACAGCGCGGATCGGTGCTGATCGTCGCCGGAAGTGCAACCCCCGTAACGAAAAAGCAGCTTGAGCACCTGATCGATAACGACAAGCGGGTTTGCCATATTCCTGTGGATGCGGAGCTGTTAGTGGACCGTGAAAATGCTGCAGACATTGAGGTGAATCGCGTGGTGCAATATGCCTGCAGGTGCATGGCAGAACAACGCAATGCACTGTTTGTCTTCGAATCAGCATTAACCGGACGGTTACTGGACCTGAAACAGGAAGAACAGCGCTTTGGCCTGTCACATGGTCAGGCAGCACAAAATATTAACCATGGTTTAGGTTCTATTGTCCGGGAAGTCCTTAATCAGGCACCTGAGACAATTAAAGGTATATATATGACCGGGGGCGATACGATGGTGAACGTCCTGAAAGAATTAGGGGCTACCGGTATCGAAATGATTGACTACGTTATTCCACAAACCGACATGGTGCGGATTATCGGCGGTGATTATGCTGGACTGACGTGTGTTGGAAAAGGTGGACTCACCGGCCCAGAAAATATCATCAGCACCATTGTAGAACGTATTTATAAAGAAGCCAGCAGATAAAATAACACGATGTAATTGTTGTCAGAGTGGTATTACCTCGTTAATAAATCTAACGCTACTCAACTGTGCGAGTCACTTATGAACATTAATATCCTGGATAAAATGAATAAAGTGCCCGGTGGATTAATTATTATCCCCTTGATTGCAGCCATTCTTATTAATACCTTTTCACCTGACGCATTAAATATTGGCGGCCCTACCACTGCTCTATTTAAAGTTGGTTCCAGCGCCATGATGGGTATTTTTCTGTTAATTTGCGGCACCTCCATTAATATTAAGCAGGCAGGCCTGCCACTATACAAAGGCAGCGTACTGCTGTTTTTGAAGTGTCTGGCTGGTGCGCTGGCAGTCTGGGCAGCCGGTACGCTGTTTGGGCCAGAAGGATTCCTGGGTATCTCTACTTTAGCGCTTATCGCCTGCTTAACCAGCTCCAACAGCTCACTGTATATCGCTTTGTGCAGCAACTATGGTGATTCCAGCGATGCCGGTGCTATTTCGGTGTTTTGTATCAAAGACGGCCCGTTTGTTACCATGATGGTACTGGGCGTGAGTGGGCTGGCAAATATCCCGTTTTCCGCCCTGCTTTCCATGCTGATACCGCTGTTAATCGGTATGCTGTGGGGGAATATCGACGAGCGTTTTAAGCAACTCTGCGCCTCGGCGCAGCCGTTGGTGATCATTATTATGTCTTTTGCTATCGGGGCTAACTCCAGTCTGAATACCGTGTTCACTGCTGGTTTGTCGGGTATTCTTCTGGGGATGATTTCGGCGCTGACCGCACTTATCTTCTATTTTCTTTATAACTTGTTCCTGAAAAAGAAAACCGCCTTGGGTGCAGCGCTGGGAACAACTGCAGCTAGCTCGGCACTCACGCCGGCAATGGTTGCTCAGGCCGATCCCTCCCTGCTTGTTTATGTCGACGCTGCAACCGCTCAATTGGCAACGGCGAGCATCATTACCATGATTACCGCGCCGGTTCTGGTCGCTTTTTTTGATAAGCGCTTAAAAAAACGCTATCCGGAAACGGTTCTGGCTCAGGGCCCGGACAGTAAAAATGCCCCGCTGCCGGTGAGCGAAACCGAGGGGACAAAATAGCATGCAGCCTTTTTGTTCGTTACATATTACGGCAGTGGGTGATTTTGTCGCGGAGTCTTTGCAGGAAAACAAACTCATCCTGTTTTCAAATACCGTACCCGCTGAGCTTGCCCATTATTGCGCTATTCATGAAGCAACAGAATGCCAGAAAGAACTTGCACCTGGCCAGATAATTAAAATTAGCGATACAGCCTATATTATTACCGCGGTAGGAGACATCGCCACACACAATTTTAAGCTACTGGGCCATATTACATTGAGTTTTGACAGTGCAGATTTAGCTGAACTTTCCGGTACCGTACATTTACGTGGCACGACACCGGATGTAATAAACGCTGGCGACAACATCATTTTTTATTAATTCACAAATTAAAACACTTAACAGATAAAGGGTTCACATCATGAAAAAAATTGCTATTGGCGCAGACGATGCTGCTTTTGAATTTCGGGATGCAATTGTGGATTACTTAAATGAACGAGGAATAAAGGTGGTGGATTACAGTAGCGATCAACATGGCGAATGCACGCTTTATCCTGATGTCGCTCATGCTGTCGCTATAGCGGTGCGTCAGGGGGAATTCGAACGCGGCATTTTAATTTGCGGTACGGGCATTGGCATGAGCATCGTAGCAAACAAAGTGCCTGGTATTCGGGCCGCCCAGTGCCACGATACCTTTTCTGCCGAACGAGCGAGGAAGAGCAATAACGCCCAAATTATCACGTTGGGTTCGCGGGTCATTGGTACCGAGCTGGGTAAAAAAATCATTCAAGCCTGGCTCGCCGCAGAATATGAAGGCGGTAGCTCCGCGCCAAAAGTAGAACGAATCGACTACTACGAACACCAGCATGTTCAGGACTGAATACACGACAAGGAACAAATTATGAATCAGCTAGATGCCCTGAAAGCCCTTACCGTCGTCGTCGCTGACACCGGTGATATTGAGTCTATAAAAAAATTCGCACCACAGGATGCCACGACGAATCCCTCACTGATATTGAAAGCGGCCCAATTGCCACAGTATCAGCCATTAATAGCAGATGCGATTGGCAAGGCTCGCCGCCAGGGTGGGAGCGCCGAAACTCAATTGATTAATGCCTGCGATCAGGTTGCGGTGGACATTGGCACTGAAGTGCTACGTTACGTACCAGGACGTATTTCCACTGAAGTGGATGCGCGATTTGCGTGGGACCGTGGTATGTGCGTATCCAAAGCGCGCAAGCTGATTCAGATGTATGAGAAGAACGGTATTAAGCCCGAACGCATACTGATTAAGCTGGCCGCGACCTGGGAAGGGATTCGTGCAGCCGAGGAACTTGAGCAGAGCGGGATTAACTGCAACCTAACGCTACTGTTTTCTTTTGCCCAGGCACGAGCTTGCGCAGAAGCTGGCGTGTACTTAATTTCCCCTTTTGTGGGGCGCATTTACGACTGGTTTCAGAAACATCAGCCCCAGACGAATTACCTGCCTGAGAACGATCCTGGCGTTAAATCTGTGCAGCAGATTTATCAATATTATAAAACGCACGGCTACCAGACTGTGGTCATGGGGGCCAGCTTCCGTCGCCTCGAACAGGTCCAGGCCCTGGCCGGATGCGACCGACTCACCATTTCTCCCATACTATTGGACGAACTGACGGCCAGTCAGCAGCCACTCATCCGTCAACTGCATCCTGGCTGCGTCACTGAAACCCGCCCTAGCCCAATGACGCAGGCTGAGTTTCTCTGGCAGCATCACCAGGATGCCATGGCAGTAGAAAAACTGGCCGAAGGTATCAGGCTGTTCGCCAGGGATCAAATCACACTCGAACAGCAGATTAAGCTCATGCTCTAACACGATATATCAGGAAGTCACGCTGTTGACCGATGGCGTCTTCCTGATTTTACTCCCGGCGGTATTTATCGTGCCTATACGATTAGCCGCGACAAAATACATCGCCCTGCAGGTAAATTCCGCCGATAACCGCACCTTGCTTCTTTTCCTGTAACAGATCAAAACCACTAACCGTTAACGCATTCAGGCTGTGCCATCTGATAATTATTTTTATTATGATACAGGACCTTATGAAACACATTATGACTGCATTACTAACACTGATGGTGACAGGCTTGATTTCAGGCAGTGCTCTCGCCAAAGGCGCACCTTTGTTGGGTAATCTGCCTGCCAGTGGACATCAGCTTTGCGGCAAGAGCATCCAACTGCAACTGGCAAAAGACACCGATGGCAGGATGTTGCTGGGATTAAAAAACAAACAAAACAATAATTTGGATTTATTTATATCCAACGTGGCGTTTAACGTTCCGAATAGTTATGCCAGATTTGTCCCCGTGAAGTTTGATCAACTATCGAAAAACATGATTGAAACCCACGACAGTGAACTGGATGTTATCTGGGGCGCGGCCTATGACGATAAAAACGTGCTGCGCTATAAACTGGCGCTGGGCAATTACACCTACAGCTGTTCAGCTATCGAAGCCTGGCCAAACGACAAAGCAAACCATCTGTACGGCGAACCGGCAGACAGCGATCAGTCTGCCTCGGAGAACGTAACGACGGCTGAAAAAAACGCTAAACCCGCAAAAATCGTCAAGCCGAAGGGCTAACCCCCGTCGTCCCATCACCGCTACGTTTTACGGGCACCCGCTCTGGCTGGTGCGCGTAAATACGCCGTGGATAACGGCATGTTGCTGCTCTACCTGGGCGCGTGCGCCAATCAAGACATCTTTTAACGCGATGACCAGCGGCAAGGCGTCACTGTAGCCCAGCAAGGTGATTTTTCCGTTACCCGCACGAATATGCTCAAACGTGATGTCCTGATAGGTTGGTATGAGTGAACCACTAACATGGGGATCGTAATGCGTATCCATGACTATCGGGTTTTCAACGTTATCCATGCAGACGTGTTGATAATGAACGGCACTTACTCGTCCGCCGCGTGAGCGATCGCTTTTAATCCGCAGACCATTGGTTGTGCCGGTTAGCGTCAGTCCATCCACCCGCACGTCACTGACGCCACGGTTGATCTCGCTGCCAATTGACATGCCGTGCCCGGCACCGAAATGGTTGTTCAGTACCGAAATATGCGCAGCCGGCGCGTTGCCTGCCTTAATCGCCACGTTGTCGTCGCCCGTGCTGATATCGCTGTTAATCAGGGAAACATCCGTCGACCCCATGGGATCTACGCCATCGGTATTGCGCGCCGTGGCGGGCGTAGCGATCGTAATGCCCCACAAAGTAACGCCCTGACTGTTATTGATCACCACGTGAAAGTTAGGCGCATTCTTCAAGGTGATTTGATAAAGCGTGATATCGCTGCTGTCATCGATTTGAATCAGGCGAGGCGCATTTTGTTTATCCTCACTGTTTTTGGCGCTGGCTGCCAGTTGCCACCAGGTCTGAGATTGCCCCGTCATCAGGGTGCCGCCCTGACCGTCAATGATACCCTGGCCGTAAATACCGCTGTCTCTGGCATGCTTCAGGGTAATAAAGGGCATGCATCCATTCCCCTGACGATCCAGTGCGCCACAGGTTTGGTGCCCGTTATCGTATAAATGTGGATCGGCAATCGCTTTTAGCAACGCGCCTTTGCCTATCGCCAGACTCACGCCCGAGGGCACCTGCAACGGTCCACTAAAGAACACACTGGCCTGGCTGGAAGGCTGTAACATCACCATGTTACCTTTTGGGCAGGTATCCAGCGCCTGCTGAATCACCTGTGCCACATTGACATCAGAGCCAGCACTTAGCCGCTGGCAGACGGGCGGCAGGCGCGGCTGAGTCACCACGCGCCGGTCTCCTGACTGTGCCTGGCTGGCCGCACTTATCAGTAATAAAATGCCGACGAGCGGCCGAATACGTCTTATCCAGTAAGCAGCAGTGAGCAGAATCATAATAGCGAGTGAGTGAACAGACAGGCAGTAACAGTACTCAGGGCGATTCACCTGGGTAAAGCACTTTAGCGTCAGGCGCTTGAGAAGTGGTCAAAATGTTAAATTCATTCGCCCAGGCAGGCTGAGTCAAAACAGCCATAAGATAATGACAGGAGGCGTTGCGTTAGTGTGGAAAGCTATGACGATATCTATCAGCACCTCAAAAATGGAGGCTATGAAGCCTGGACAGGAAGTGGCTTCACGCGGGCTCGGCAGCAGCTAAACGAGGTGCTTCATCAGCTTGAAGAAACGCCATGCCTTCCCGACAGTGGAACCGTTCTTGAGCTTGGCTGTGGTAATGGCGCCATGGCCTCCCACTATTTTGCCAGCAGATCGTTTGTCATTTACGGGGTCGATATCTCAGACGTCGCCATCCGCTGGGCCCGAGAACGTTTCAGTCAAGCGGGTCTGGTCGGTCATTTTGACCAGGGCGATGTATGTGATCTTTCCCGGTATCAAGATGCTCAGTTTGATGTGATATTTGATGGCAGCTGCTTTCATTGCCTGACGGGAACACAGCGTAGTGATTGCCTTAAAGCCGTGCGCCGTGTATTAACCCGTGATGGGACTTTAATTATCAGCAGCATGTGTGGTTTGCCCAAACACCTGGGTGATCATATCTGTTATGACCGCGTCCAGCATCTGTTACTGAAAGACGGCACGCCCTGGCGCACCTTGAAACCGCTGGAAGCATTAACCGCGGAAATAGCAGCCGCCGGTTTTAACGTTAGCTGTTTCTCAGTTAATCAGAATACGTGGTGGGATCACGCAACGCTTGTTTGCCGCAAGACATCGTAATGACGGTAGCCAGTAGAAGAAGGTTTGCGTTATTTATCCATACGGGAATATTTATCGTTTTTATGCAAAGCGGCTAATCGATTACTGTTGGTAAAAACGCCAACACATCGTCGGCCTCAACATTAATCCTTTCATCCAGACTTCGGCTACCGGCTTGTAACCACGCATCAACCAGGTGCCAGCCCAGACTGTATCCCAGCCATTGGGGGTGATCGCCCTGCCCGAAAAACCATTCAGCATGATTGTATGACTGTGACCTGAGAAGTTCATCAGAGAGCGGCAGATTTTTTAATCTTTCCTTGCCAACGGCGCACTCCCATATTTCTGGCGGCGATCCAAAAGTCATGCTGGCAAAGTGCCCGGCAAGCCCCTCGCTAACCAGCGCTTCACCCAGACTAAAACCATATCCCGTGCCCGCCATACGCAGGCAATGGTGCGCCTCATGCGCGAACTGCCGAGCCAGGTCATAACGCGCCAGGCTGCTCTGCAAATTTGGGCTGTCAGTATCAAGATAGAATGACATCAGATGCGGTCCCCAGGCTCTGCCTGAAAAGCCCATTTCCTTAATTACCTCGAACATCGTTCTTTGCACCAGAACGTCGATATCGGGCAGCGTAAGCTGGGTAGCTATGCGCGATATCGCAAGATCGATATTCGCTTCTATCCCTTCGCGACAGGAAGCAAGGCTTCCCGATGCATTCAACCAGTGCAACGTCACCATTAAAATCCCCCCTGCAGCGTAACTCGCGTACCTGTGGCACTGCGCCAGTAAAGAACAAGCCCCCACCGTTTCGTTATGGCTGGCATGAATTAATGGCATAAAAAAAGAGGCCTGTAAAACAGGCCTCTTTCATGCAGCAACCGTTAAATCAGACCTCACGCAACGGGCTGGTCTGAGATAAAAACGCGCTCAACTTAGTTGGCCGTGCGGTCTTTTTTGATCTTATCTGCATACTCAATGACTTCTTCACCGGTCTTGCCAGCCAGCGCGCCTTTAATCTTTTTATCAATCAGGGCACGTCCGCCTTCATCACCGCTGCCCGCCTGCATCAGCTCTTTCATGCTGACCTGGCTGAAGGCGACAACCTGAATCGCATCGTTAAACGCGGCGCGTTTATCTTCCGCGAGTGAGTCTCGAACTTTTTGAAGCGATGTCTTAAAAGCCTCTTCTGAAGAACCATCGATCTTAGGCTCTCCACATCCAGTGAGGGCGAATGCTAATAAAATGACTGCGATTGCCTTTTTCATATCGTCTTTATCCTAAGAAAATTCTTATTAATGATAAGTTTTAGTGATGTTTTTTGAAAGAACTTTTAAGGTTGGATACTAAACGACTCAGTGCTCAAATTGTGGACAGTAGAAATCTGCGAGGAGCTCGTTCGTTAAGTGGGGGCATTCGTACATAACTTATTAATGCCCTGTTGAGTAAGAAAGCGTCATAAAGTTTCATGCAGACCCTCTATTAATCTTTTGGTTCTAATGTCATTAAGCCACGTCAAGCGCGTGCAGATTGTCAATACTCCAGCCGTGGGGCAGAAATTGGTATCTGTGTTGGTACGATGATCCAACTTCAAGTGTCATGTTTATGTATGGAAAACCGCGGGTTTTGAGCATTCGTTTCACTCCACCCGCATGCGCAAATATCATCATGTGGCTTTGTCGGCCGCTCTACCACTCTTCCGACAGATGTTTCATGCGAGTGGCTTGCAGGTAGACTTTAAGGATTGCGTTATAGCCGGGTCCCGCGGGCACACACGCCATCCGGTCAAGGATACGAAACGACCATTATCCCGCTGCCAGCGAAGGCCCCCGTTTTCGCTGGTGTACCACGCAGCGTTGCGCGTAGAGTGACTGTGTTATCCCCTGTTACTGCATTATTCAGGGTTTCCCCTGCTTCGATTCCGTCTGTCATTATGTTGGCGGTCATGCCGTTGTCTAATGAAATATTGGGCCCGCCAAGCACATTCAGTTTGTATTTCGTAGAGGTGGTGCATTGTACGTGAACAGGTTTTTCCAGTGTTGCTCCATTCGCTTCGCCTGCACTCAGAGCCCCATAGTTGAAATCAATGGTTTCAGAGATCAAGTCGCACCGCCCGGTCGTCGGTGGCGCTTTTGCGCAGGTCTCATAGGTGTCCAATCCCCATGTGCTCTGATACATCGAGCGAAACAATGTGGCCCGGGGCGCGGTCCACACTCTGTTAGTCACGCACAGCACTCCGCCGTCAGCAGTCCTTGTCCACGGCTTGGTTCCATTTTGGTTATCCAAAGTCACGTTTGTCCAGTTTTGCATGAACTCGATAAAGGGTTGGTCTCGACTGGTAGCATGGTAGTCCCGCCATCCAGACATCGCCATAGCGTACTTGTCGTTAGAGTTAAAGAGCGTTTCCCCCGTGATCAACTGTGCCGTCACGGGTAATCCCGTTAGTATCTCCAGTGCTTTCTCAACAGTGGTGTCGTTCGCGATCCGGTCGTCGTGCACGTAGGCTGTAGCTACCTGGAAGCGATAAACGTGCTGCTTGCTTATTAGGTTGGTGTGGTCAAATATCACTGAGGTGACAATAGGAAATGGATACGTTATGGCCATAACTCTGGTCGTAGTGATGATAAGCAGCACGGCTGCCATTAGGGTTTTGTTTTTCACTTCCTACTCCTGTTTTGACGACGTTTACATCGCGGTTCCCTTTCGTCGGTCGTCCAGCAACGTTCACCGGCGCGGTCAGGGTACAATGCGTCATCTGTTGGGGACGGGGGACAATCCCCTTTCACCTACTTCTTCAGATTTAGGCAGTAACCTATCTATTTGGCTGCCTTCAGCAAACTGCCGGCCCAGATTGTCCACCGCGTACGGTATGCACAGGCGAGAGTTGATATACGCCGCCTTCTGCCAGGTGCCTGATTAAGGGGAGCAGTGTTTTGGCACGATACCGCAGCTACCAGATATCGGCATTGACGGGCGCCTGTCTGCGCTGATTGCATAGCCAGCGCCATGCCTCTTGCCAGAGAGTGGCCATCATTCATAGGCTACCCGCAGAGTGGCATGAGCCGTAAATGCCCCTTCATTGAGCGTCTCACCTTCTTTCTGAACCAGAACCGCTTCAAGAGCAGGCAATGTCGTTCCGTTTACCTTGACGGGCGAATCCAGCTCGAACGGTTTTCCATTGGCATACAGTTTCACCCCTAGTGCCTCGCGCTCTGACGTGACGACCGTGGCATTATCGGTATCGAAGCTGGCTGGATTACCGCTGACAGATATCATGAGTTGCCATGCCGAATGGCTGCTGTCCTGTTCACAATGCAAACTTATCGGTATAGGCTGGCGATAAACGCCAGAAGCCACTTTTTTTACGCCAACTTTGTCACCAAAATTAACCTTAATCGTGCCTTCAGCACTCAGATTACAAGGTGGCGGTTCAATTAGTGTCCCTCTGAATTCAAGATTTTCAGCATCCGAGGCAAAACCGTTTCCCGTAGCAATGCATGAAGAAAGTAAAAAAATTTTCACTATTTCCTTAACGCCGCATTTTTTTGCGTTGTATTGTTCAGCGAGAAGTTGACTGCTGCATTTTTCTTTTAACGTTACCACCGAGAAAATCCTGTTTATATTTACTGATAATCAATAACCAGAGAAGCCGTCACATGAAACTCTCCTCCAGTAAGTTTGACGTCATCCTGCTTCTGTGGAACAGCGTAAAAAGTGGGGATAGTCGGAGCGTTAAAATTTATCCATTCCCCTGGAGAATAGCGGACATTGTCATGATAAATTGCAATACCTAACCCAGCTTTTGGTGTGGCTAATACCTCTCCATTAAAGCCCGTGACAGAGGTATTACCGCTAATTCTTATCCTTTGTTTAGAACTGATAGCTGAAGAACAATCAAGCGTAAACTCTATTTTTTTTCGATATTGGTCGCCATCAATATGCGTCGTCATTAACTCATCACCAAAATCAACCACTACGCTGCTACCGTCATTAATGACGCAAGGTGGTGACTCCAGTAACACGCCTGAAAAAATAACCGATGTGGGTGATGCGTGAGTCGGTACGATAAAAAGGATCAGTAGAGGGAAAAAGATAAAAAAATCAAAAAACCATGATGAATACGTTGTTTTCATTTTTCCAAGTCTCTGATTCTATTTCATATCGACAACAATAGTTGCTGCACTTAAAAAAAGACCTGATTTAATTTTTACGCCCTCTTTTTTTATAGGGACTGCATAAAAATCAAGACCTCCCCCCATCCCCATGGCTGTACCATCAGACAGGGTCACATAGTTAACTTCCTCTCCAAAGCTTAATTCTTTCGTATCACGATAGAGTTTTAACATTAAACCATCATGATCCGTGCAGAGATATTTATCGCAACCTGTACCTACACCATTTGCTTTAAATGTTAAGGACTGAATCGTTCCTGGTGTTGCTTCTGAACAATCCAGGTTAATGGGAATAACTGTTTTTTTATAAATACTTCCGTCAATCTGATCAATAAAGACGTCATCACCAAAATTAACCTGTATTGTATTTCCATGATTAATAGTGCACAAATTTCCTTCAACGATCGTCCCTGAAATGTTTAAGGTCGTCGTATCTCCTTCATTCACGGCACTAACCGGCAAACTGCTGGTTATAAAAAACAAAAGTAAAAAATGAGTCAACAATTTCTTCATATAACACCTCACTCAAAAGATTTTTTTTTCGGTTCAGCACTTTGTGAGGTGGCTTTATCATCAGGAACGGATACCTTACACACTTTACAAGCAGAGCCGCTGCAGGTAAACGACAACACACGTTGACTACCATAGTCATTCACAAACATCAGTACAGGCGCCGAACCCAGTTTAGCCGCCGAAACGGGTAGCTTAATGTTTTCCTTCGGCGAAACCATAACAGGCTCAAACCCCGCAATACCTTTTGCATCTGGTGATGTTCGTCCCTCGACAAAGGTAAAGTGATAGGGCGTTGGATTAGTCAGGATATAGCTATCCCCCTGTCTGTTGAGCGTCAGCGTTTCTGTTCCTTTAACCACATCCGCCATACGATCAACCTTAATGGCTTTTGGCCGATAAAACACTTTCATTCTGGTTTGCATAGCAAGTATTAACGTATTCGCCTTATCTGACTTTGGCGGAATTTCACGCAAATTAAAATAGAATACGCTTTCCCGATCTTTTGGCAGCGTCTTGATATCCGGTAAACCCTGAATTCTGACCAGCGTTTTCGCGCCGGCTTCGACCCTCTGAACCGGCGGAAGCACCATCATCAAACCAGTAATTTTCTTCTCATTACTGTCTTCAATCCATCCCTGCGCCAGGTAGGGATCTTTTGTATTTCTGTTGGTCACGTTGACGCTGATTGATTTTTCATCTTCATTAAAAATCAAACGTGAACGATCTACCGTCAAGGCTGCCTGAGCAGTATGTAAACAGCCTGACATAGCAGAGAGAACTATAGTAATTAACAATGCATTTTTCATACTTGCCCCTAACTGATAATCCAGATTTTTAACTTTAAACTCCCTGCTAAAATGTATCCGCTGCTGCGTCTGAAGCTTCCCCAGTCAATTTAGAGAATTTGTCATAAAGTTAAGACAGGCGTTATTTTACCGACAAAGCAGGCAATATTTTTATACCCAGGCTAAAGAGAAACTCTACGACAACAAATCTTTTAATTAGCATCTGCGTAGTGAAATCCGCTCATTTAAAACAGATGAAAAAGCGTTATCAGATGATCATGTCGTTTCGGTGGCTTCCGCACAAAAATATCTTGTCGAAAAAATATGTTAACCACCTGATTATCAATGTTTTTATGTTATGGCATCATGGAACACCTGATTTTTTAGGCGTGCTGAGCCATTAGCTAAACAACTGTCGTCAGAATTACCCGCTCGGGCCACAGATATCCCTGCCCCAGGGTCGCGCCACTGGCACGTGCATAGCGCAAATCGCTCTCTGTCTCAATTCCCTCGACCAGGATGCGCTTCGTAAACTGTTTCGCTTCATCAACCAATGGCTTCATTGATAAAGCCTTTTTTTTCAACCTGCGTATTTCCCGGTAGTCTGTTTTAATACCGTCGAACGTTATTACTGGGTTATTGAGCCACCTGCCCATTCCGGCTGTGTAATCATCCAACCAGATGTCATAGCCGTGGCTTTTACACCTGTTCATGGCTTTTATGACACTACGCTTTTGAAGGAAATCCACTTTTTCCAGTAAAAAGGCATCCTGAACTTCAATATTTATATTTTTCTCGCCCGTTGCCTCTCTCTGCACGAAAAAACCCAACTCACACTTGTTTAAGAAAATCCTTAATGGCAAATTAACAAAGAGCGTTTCATTTATCCCGACTCCATGAATAATTTCCAGCTGCCTCATTAACAAAGTGACATAGTCCTTCTCTGGCAACGCGTTAAAAAAACGTTCAACATTGTCATCGGATGTTATTTTTGACAGCACCTCGTACCCTGTCACCGTATTATCTTTCAGCCGTACGATAGGTTGCAATCGAATGCCGTTTATCTTTCTTAACATTAGAGCATACTTTAAGTTTAGTGAATGCTAGGGATATTCAAGTAAAAAATTAACCGTTGAATAAAAATCACCAGGGATAACGTCATCATCTGATGTGTGTATAATACTGGCCTGCCACTGAAGCTCTGTATCACCCTTATTCAATTCTTGTTTTTCTTGCTGCTTGCCCGGTTTAACAATGTCCCCTTCACCATCCACAATTTTAAGGGCAATGTCTTTAGACAGACCATTAACGGCGAAATAATCAGCATTTTCACTATTTTTATTGCCGTTGAACGTCACCATAACCTGCGAACCTAACTCCAGATCGCATTCGCGAAGCCAAACAGAAAATCGCTTTGGTGCTGATTCCGCATGGTCAATAAAGGTTTTTGCCGCGATCGCACCAAACTCTATCGTCATATCTTCTGAATCTGAGTCGATCTGACAAGGTTCAGCAATTAATGTACCGCTGAATTCAACATCGGTATCGGCTCTCACGGATAAGCACAAAAAAGGCAACATTAATAAGCCTATTACAACTGAAATGATTACCTGCGCGCGCGTTGAATATGGAATTGCATGTTTCATCAGTCATACTCCATACCAACTCGGATAACAGCAGTCCATTCACCGGCTGAAACGGGTTGGTCATTGCGACGCAGTTGTGCCTTGAAGATCAAATCGTTACGTCCCTGCCCCAAAGCAATCGGATGCTCCGATACCGAGGGCATAAGTTGTTCACCATTGGCGTCTTCAATGCGCAACGAATAACCTGATGTGGTGCCTTTGAGACGAAAAAAGCGTGGATCAGAGGGTTCTTCGTCCCCCATGATTGTCATACTGGCGACGCTTTGATCCGCGAGCCATAGATTACGGCGCATATCCTGTTTATCATTCAACTGATGTACACCTCCCGGGCAGTCATCCATGACGATATGTATCGCTACCGGAACGGTAACATCATCCGTTTTTTCTAATTCTTTTTGCGATATCGCGCCTAAATCCAGCTCCTGCTCAAGTGAGTCATCAGACAAAACGCACGGTGAACTTACCAGCATGCCATTTGCCACGATAGCGCCATTTAAACCATCTACATCCCAGTTATCGCTCTCTTTACCGGTAGTACCTGAAGCAATGGCGTTGACAGACATAATCGTGGCAAATAACAGCACGATATGACTAAAGACGTTCATACATCCATCCTGAGTTTAAGCCTGTTTTGCTTTGGCCTGACAGATATCCCCGTGACAGCTATAAGGCACCACAGGCTTGCCGCCAAAATCATTAATCGTAATCACATGCGGCTCAGAGAAAATGGCCGAGCGCACCATTTCACTGGATTTGGGAGCAATCATGACGGGTTTAAAATCTTTTGCCACCGCCTGACCCGGTTTACCTGTGATACCAAGCACCGTCATGTAATAAGGTGATGGATTAACGATTTTATATCCGCCGCTCATTTTGTGCAGTACAAGCTGGTCATCGTGCTGACTAAAACGTTCAGCCACGATGGCTGCCGGGCGGTAAAAAAGTTTAATTTTAGTTTGCAGCGCCAGCTGTAACACATTCGGATGGTCGCTTTTTGGCGGCACTTCTCTTACGCTAAAATAAAATAAGCTTTCACGGTCTTTTGGCAGATTGTTTACCGTAGGCAACGACGTGATACGAATAACACTTTTTTGTGAAGGCTCCAGCCTTTGCATCGGCGGCGTAACCATCAAATAATCTGTGAGTTTTTTTCCCTGCGCATCTTCAAGCCATGCCTGCGCGAGATAAGGTTTCTTCGTACTGTCATTAGTAATATTGACTATCAGATTTTTTTCAGTACCGTTGAATACCGCCCGTGTCCGGTCCAGTGAAACGGCAGAAATAGCCTGATGACAAAAACTAAAACATATCGCCCCTGTGAACAGCAGCGTTGATATAAATCGCTTATTAATGTTCATGAATTTCTTATCCAAATAATACTCGTTAGCAAAGTTCATTGTCGAAAATATAAATTACTCACACGGCAGTAATAACTGACTGGTGGGAATCACATGCGGTAATGTCGCTGTACACTGCATACTCCCGCTCCATTGCAGAGTGAGTTTTTCGTCCGGATTAACACCCGTAATCCAGGCTAGTCCACCATCGCTCACCATGCCTACTTCACGTTTTTTCGCATTTAATATTGAGACGCCGAAGGGCGGGTGATCGCCGTTCGCCATGCGCAGAATGGCCACCACTTTGGCGCCTTTGAGCACGTCAATGTGACGGAAGCCAATTGCGCCCTCGGTCAGTGCAGCTTCTACAACTGGTGAATCCCCCATTTCAACGTCGTCCGGCAGACGATTCACATCAACACTGACTGAAGAGCGATAATAGCTCGGCACGGAAGGCATCACTGCAATACCAAACATATTGGTATTGCCATCGTGCCCTATTGGTACATTCGCTACGCCATCAGTGCTGATCAGCATACGCGTACCGCCACGGCTGCTGGCGCCATGAAGCGCCGCGCCTTCGAGCGTTGCCGTCATGCCTCCACTGATTGAAAGGCTGGCGGAGGTATAGCTTTTTTCCTGCCAGCTCACATTCGCCGTCACATCAGCATGATCGCCATTGTGGTTATACATGCCGCTGGCCTGAGTGGTGGTGTTGCTGCCGTCTTTGTTGCTACGCGTGCCTGCCGTCATACGGTAGCTGTCACCGTTTTCCAGCGACTGATACCAGCCCGCAGTCTGGCTAAATGCTTTACCACCATAGTTACCGTTATAGCTTGCTGTTCCTGATCCTAAAGGCATGCCCAGACTAAGCCACAGCGCATCATCCTTTTTACCGTTGTAATCGCTGCGCGACGCAGAGAGTGATGCAGAAATATTGTGCCAGTCACTTACATCAAAATAACGACTTAATGACAGGCTGTAGCGATCCGTTTCAGGTTTATTCCAGTAAGTCTGATGCGACCAGCTTAAATAAGCCGATAAACGAAGATCGGTAAAACTTTTACTGGCGGTAACGGTATAGAGCTCTTTACTGTTACCTCGGGTGCTGCCGTGATAACGACTATCGAGATATTCCGGCATGGTCATATAATTACGTTCGGCGAAACGATAACCCGCGAACGTAATATCACTGTTAATCGAATCGAACCTTTTAGAATAACTGATCCGGTACGAACGCCCCTGCAATTCCCCTTCATTCGGTAAATTTGCCATAGACTGGGTAATATCTGCCGAGAGCGCACCGAACTGAAATAAATCACGGCCCAGACCCACTGCCACACTTTTATAATCTGGCGAGAATATGCCACCACCATATAAAGACCAGCTGTTACTAATACCCCATGATGCCTCTGCCGTACCAAACAGCGGCCCTTCCACATTGTGGCTGTAATTTGAAGATCGGCCAGTAGTAAACTTATAACGAATCTGTCCAGGCCGGGTCAGATAAGGAATGGTTGCTGTGGTCACCTGAAAATGTTGAACGCTACCATCCTGCTCGGTAACGGTGACATCCAGATCGCCACTCACCGCACTGTTTAACTCCTGGATGCGGAACGGTCCCGCTGCCACAGTCGTCTCATAAATGACTCGCCCTTGTTGGCTAATGGTGACTTTGGCATTGGTACGCGCAATACCACTGACTTCCGGTGCATAGCCGCGCAGCTTAGGTGGAAGCTGGCTTTCATCGCTGACCAGTGAAGCTCCGGTATAGCGCCAGGAATCGAACAGGTCGGAGGATAAGTAATCTTCACCCAGCGTCAGTTTTGCCATGATTGAAGTCAGTGCCCGGTAAGCGTAAAACCGCCCCCAACTGAAACTTTTAGTTGCTGCGCCACTGCGCGCACCACTTTCACTGTAGTTACCCTGCCAGTCACCACGTAAACGCCATGCCCCCAGGTTCAGACCCGCCGTACCGCTGCCGCTGGCAGTCTGCGAGCGTGCCCCTTGCGCTGTTTTTGTGACCGAACCGTTCAGGCTGTAATCCAGCATCACGCCCGGGATACCATTCTCCCAGCGCGAAGGCGGGAGCCAGGTCGCATCCTGGTATTCCAGCCATGCCTGGGGAACCGAAACGTCCAGCGTCGATTGCGACAGGTCGCCTTTTAATACCACCCCGTCAAGGCCATCAAAATTTGCGCAGGTTCCTTCGTCATTAAAAATTATTTTGGCTAGCGCATCGGGACGTAACCCCAGCATCGCGACCTGTTCACGATTCAGACAGGCTCTGATACGTGTTTTTTCATCCCCATGAAAAGCTGCCTCTTTAAAGATGATGTCCTGATCGCCAATAGTGCTGCCATTTATTTTCAGTGTGAGCAAATATTTACCCGGCATAATATAACCGGCTTCGGAAAAATGAGATAAGTCAATATTATTACGATCTTCAGCATCCAGAATATCCATATTAAACTCAACGGAATAAGCCGGAAAAATGTAACCAGATAAAGCCAGAAGAATACACGCACCCAGCTTATTACGCGGTAATAACAGTGATTTACCCATTTATATAATCTTCTTAACTTACAGAGGTTGGTCAAAGCCTGAAATGGAATTACAAATAAACTTTTACTGGTAGGTAACCATAAAGCGTACGGTTCCCGACCATTTCCCCTCCTCAAAATCATCGCCTGTTGGAACCACGGCCAAACGATAACGCAGTTCCGTGCCGTCTTTATTTAGGGGTACTTCATCCATCATTTCGCCAGGATAGGCAATATGGCCAGCACTGTCAGATACCGTGAGGGCGAATCCTTGTGCTTCGCCTGAAATCGCAAATAATTCAGGATGATGCTCGACCTTATCACCATCAAAAGTAACCGAGACGCTTTTCCATTCACCGCCGCTGTCTCGTTTTAAATCGCAGTTAACCAGCCTTAACGAAAACGGTAATTCCGACGCCAGCCCATTGTTTATCAGGGCAGCTGAAGAGAATGGTGGAAAAGTGACCTCCTGCCAGACATCATCAGTATGGATACTGCAGGCTGACTCCTGAATTTGGCCGTTTACATGTACATGACCATGGCCATGATCGATCCATTTTGCAGCCTGAGCGGAAGTCCACATCATTGAAAACGTCATTAAAAACAATATGCGCAGATACATGCCAGTCTCCATCGGAACATCCCTGGCCAATGCCCAGGGATGTTTTATCAGCTCTGGCGTTAACTTATTCGTAAGCCAGCGTGAAGTCTGCGATAGAGGTGAATTCACCTGTAGTCACTTTGTCACCCAGACCCTGCAGGTATGCAGAGAAGCCCATGGTGTTGTCGCCTTCAATTAACTCACGTGCTGTGGTGGTACCACCCACTGGGATTTTGTTGCTTGATGCATCGGTAATCACCACGCCAGCACCTGAAGCGGTACCAGTAATACCAAACCAGGTGTTGTCACCTTCAACGGCAGGTGAACCACCGAAAGTTACTGTTACTGCTGGCGCAGTGGTAGTAACGACATCTTTGCCATCTGTACCTTCTGACGTGGTGCTGTTCGTGGTGCAGTGCTGCAGGTCAATCTGGAAATTGACAGGTTTTGAAACGCCACTGTCAGCAAGCTGAGAAGCGGCAATCTGGCCCAGAGAGACTTCCTGATCGGAGGTTTCAGGGCTGATAGAGCACGCTGCGTCAATGATTGAACCGGTAAAGGTAATACGGCCCTGGCCCTGGTTAGCGACGTCATCTGCTGCATAAACATTTGAAACAGCAACCATGCTTAAAGTCAGAGCCAGAACAGACGCGAGCTTATTCATTTTCATTACATTCAATCCCATGTATTTAACAATTTGCCAAAATTCAAAGCCAAAAACGGTGGAGTTTTCTTAAAGAAATTCATCCCGGAGGCGAAAAGTGCTTACTGGTTTGTAAGGTTCGATTCAGCCCAACCCCATAATTGGCGAGAAGAATTATCTGCAAAAAAATAAAAACTTAGAAGATAAAGCATTAATAATGGCAAAAACGACATCTTCAAGCCAAAAATCAGCATAAAAAAAGAATAAAAATCCAAAGGAAGGGTGAGCAAACAACATAATGAGGAATGATGCATCGTCAAATAGAATAAAACGACACACTGCTTTAGCAGCCGTACTTGTAGCATATCGCACACATATAATTAACAATTCGAATACACACCGGGCGATGATGACATCAAATACATTTTCAGTGATGCGCGAGAAGTTTTATAACTGCTATGCTGGTTTATTAGTTATCCGGGTTTCATAAAGCATTGATAGATATTATTGCTTCTGAAAATATGTAGGTAAGTCAGCTAGGCATTATGAAGTTTAAGTCCTTAACAGCATTGCATATCTGAAGGCACACTATTTATATATTGCTGCTAAAAAGGCATCGTATAAACACGATGCCATTTCTGGACCTAATCTGGACTGTTGCGTTATTTTCCCAAATCCCGCAGCTTCTCACCCGCCATCAAATTCTTCTCAATCCGCTCCAGGGTCACATTCTTGGTTTCCGGCACCAGGTAAACCGTGATAACAATAAACAGCAGGTTAAACCCGGTATACAGCCAGAAGGTGCCCGCCGCGCCGATACTGCCCAACAGCGACAGAAAGGTCGCGCCGATAATCATATTCGCTACCCAGTTCGTGGTGGTCGAGCAGGTGATACCAAAGTCACGGCATTTGAGCGGCTGAATTTCAGAACACAGAATCCAGACGACAGGCGCTGCGCTCATGGCATATCCGCCAATACACAGCATGGTCATACCAACGGAAACCCAGGATAACCCGCTGCTGATCTCACCCTGCCCCGCTTTCATCAGGCAATAACCCAGTACCAGGGTGGCAAACGCCATGACGGAAAAGCCGATTTTCAGGACGGGTTTTCTGCCTGCTCTGTCCACCGTAAACACGGCAATAAAAGTGGCAAACATAAACGTCAGGCCGACCACGACCGTGGCAATCATTTGCTCCTGGGTACTTTTAAAGCCCGCCATTTTAAAAATCTGCGGCGCGTAATACATGATGATGTTCATGCCGGTAAACTGCTGCATGCCCTGTAACAACATCCCCAGGAATACCGCCCGTCTGACGTTGGGATTACGTTTGAATAATGCAAAGCCGCCCTGCTTCATGCGCAGGCTTTCACGTATGTCATTCAGCTCCTGGCGGGCCTTTTCTGAGGTATCCCGCAGCATCCGTAGCACTTCCTCTGCCTCCACATGCAGGCCTTTTGCCGCCAGCCAGCGCGGACTGTTAGGCAGGAAGATAACCATAATGAACAGGATAACTGCCGGTAAAGCCAGCACGCCCAGCATGGCGCGCCAGTTGCCACTGTAGCTGAACGCGGTATCGGACAGGAAAGCCAGCACAATGCCAAAGGTAATCATCAGCTGATAAAGGCTGATCATTTTTCCCCGCACGTTCTCCGTGGCCATCTCGGACAGATATAACGGTGCGGTATAAGACGCCACGCCCACCGCAACCCCCAGTAATACCCGAAAGCCCAGCAGCGCTTCCACACTGGTGGCAAAGGCAGAGCCAAGCGATCCCAGAATAAACAGCACGGCCCCGGCCATCAGACTGTATTTTCTGCCCAGGCTGTGTGACACCCAGCCGTTGCAGATGGCACCAATAGCCGCCCCCAGCATCATGCTGCTCACCACCCATTCCTGCTCATGACTGCTTAAACGGAAGTGCTGAGTGATAAAGGGCAGTGCGCCCGAGATAACGCCGATATCCAGGCCAAAAAGTAATCCGGCCAGCGCCGCCGATATGGAGATAAACAGGTTCATACGCCGAACTTTTTGCTGGTGTTGGCTATTAATATTCAAAGTATTTACATGAGACATCATTAAGCTCCGCTTATACAGCATGCAATGTCCATACAGGATATAAAGCGGTGGCAAAGAAGGATGAGGGGAAATTCGTCCAGGATATGGACTATCCTACTGAGGCGAATATAAGTGTGACGGAGATCGCGCTAAGACGCGACCTGTGTTTTTTGCATTTTATTTCAATTAGTTAAAAAATTTACATCTGACCAGTTATAGGTCGTTGCGGCCAGTCTGATTGTGCCCCGCACCGAACCGTAGCACTGATGCTGGTTGGCAATAAAAAACGTGCGCAGGCTGGATGGTAAGGTCGCGGCCTGATAACGCAGCAAGGTGGTATGCCAGAACGCAGGCGGGCTGGTTTTTCCCGCATGCCTTTCTTGTAGCGGTTCACGCCATTCTCCCGACATTAATGTCTCCCAAAACAGCGCCCTTTCTGTCACGGCGAGCTCATCGGGTACGCCCGCCAGCAATAACTGGTCAGGAAGCGCCACCAGCCGCAGCATATCGACCTGCAGGTGGCGATGCTTAACGCTTTGATTGAAAGCTTTTTCCAGGCTTAGCGTAGAAGGCATCGTTTCACGGCGCTGATACTGTGCAGGCGTGACGGGAAGAAAGGTCACATGGAAATTATCTGGATGCATGATATCCGCCCTGGGATCTCCTGCAGTCAGTGCGCCCAGCTCATGGAGTAATGCGATTATTGCCGGATTCAGTGCAGGCCGGATGCCGCTGGTCAGTGCGTATAAATGTTCCGGGTAAAAAGATTTCGTTGCCGTACACGCTGAAGACGCATTCGCGCCCTGCCATTGGGTCAGCGTTTGGCGGGATCGTGCCGCGTAAATGCTTTCAAGATGATGACACAGTTCCAATACATTCTCCTGATAAGCGTGAAGTGAGGCGGCATCATGTTATCCCCTCATTGATGACAGCCTTAATACTCCCGCTGAATTTTACACGCTTTTTGCAATAACGTGCGTTTGCTTAGTCCATGACATTATGGCTCCCGTCGGTTATGTAATACCCGGCATTTCCCGGCTGCCGACAGGCAGGATTGATGTCCTTCTTAAAGCCGAAACGTTTATTTTTAAACGATCGCCCAATGATATAGTGCTGACATCCTGAAATAAGCGGCGACTACCCGATGGAAAACAGGCTTTTTTTGGCAGCGCGTATTCGAATTTGCGCACCCAGAGCGGAAGATATCGACACCATGGCATTGTGGTATCAGGACGATGTCTATCTTCGCAGCGTAGATACAGAGCCTGCTTTTCCGCTTTCTGCAGAGAAACTGGCCAAAATCATGCTTCCCGCTGACAACGATTTTTATTTTCATATCAGAACAAAGGCCGATGACCGCCTGATTGGATTTGTCACATTGCACAGTATTGAATGGAATAATCAGCAGGCAAGCCTGGCAATGGGGATTGGACAGGCAAAAGATCGCGGACAGGGTTTTGCTGATGAAGGCCTGAAATTAATCATGCGCTATGCCTTTATGGAACTCAATTTGCATCGTCTGAGTCTGGAAGTCATTTCCTGTAATGCTCATGCGCTAAGTCTTTATGAAAGGAATGGGTTTGTTAAAGAAGGCGTAATCAGGCAGGCCGTTTATCGTGATAATAAGCGCTCCGATCGCGTGGCGATGGGTATTCTTCGCCCTGAATGGCTTGAAAATAATGGTCTGAACCCTATTAACTGAGCATAGTCAGTTCAGCCACATCAAATAGCCGATGAGTCATCAGGCATTCTTTCTCCTGGCTTAAAACGGACAACGCGGTGCCGTCTGGTTAACCTTAACGCGCTGGCGGACAGCCTGGTCGCGTCTTAACTGATCCTTACATAACCCTTCTGCCGCACGCCATGGCGCATATTTTCTGTATCCTCCTCGCAGTGCCATTTTTCATACCGGATCATCGTCGTGCTAAGGCAATCTGACCCGCTATTCGGGTGAGGCTGAGCAGATTCAATGGTTGAACTAAGCGGCGCGCGAAATCAGGCTGATTTTCCCGTCCTTCCTTTGCCTGAGCCCTGATTCTGCTGCCGACATCCTCGAACGCTGTAATGCGGGATTCGCGATGCGGCCTGCGTTTGCCATCTTCAACACAGACAGCCATCGCCGCATTGACTTCGCGGAAATACAAACCAGGCTTAAGAGGTCATTTTATTCTCCCTTTAATGCTCAAGAGGAAAGCCATGAAAAGCATATTCGCCGGTTTATTCATCATCTCCAGCCTGCTCGTCATGTCAGGTTGCCAGCAGGAAAGCGGTGCCATAGGTAATGATGGTCGTCCTCACGCGCCAAGCGGACAATCCGTTCCCGGCGGGCCATTAGGCAAAGGGCCGGTAGGCCAACCACAGTCTTAAGAAAATCCGGCCCTGAGCCGGTTTTTTCTTTCCCACTTTAATTTCAGCTTACCTTTTCTCTTCGTCCAACTTGCCACGCTCGATGCCTGGCAGCCGCTGCGCTTAGTTTTCACACCTATCCTTAGCCCGCGCAGTTCTGGAATAGTCGAGTAAACTTGTTGATACCGGCGAGGAGAAAAACGTGCATGAATGCGTCGCCTTTCCTGCAGCATGCGCAAAACACAGCCTGCGGCCGAACCCCATAACAATAACAAGGTGCGAACATCGATGAAAAAGATCGCGATAATCGGTGCCGGGCCAACCGGCATTTACACGTTTTATTCACTTCTGGGCCATAACGTGCCGCTTGCCATTTCCGTTTATGAACAAGGCGACGAGGCCGGCGTCGGCATGCCTTACAGCGATGAAGAGAACTCCCGGATGATGCTGGCAAACATCGCCAGTATCGAAATTCCCCCGGTGTTTATGACCTATATCGACTGGCTGCGCGCCCAGAGTGACAGCCATCTCAGGCGATATAATGTCGATCCCGGCGCTCTGCATATTCGCCAGTTTCTGCCGCGTATCCTGCTTGGCGAGTATTTCCGCGACCAGTTTCTGACACTGGTTTCCCGCGCCACAGAGCAAGGCTTTGAGGTAAAAATCCATGAGCGTTGTCAGGTCACCGATCTTGAGGCGACCGATGCAGGGGTAAAACTCTGGACGCAGGGCGAAGACTCACCTGAAACCTTTGATCAGGTGGTGATCGCGACAGGTCACGTCTGGCCGGACGACAGTGCGTCTACCCGCACCTATTTCCCCAGCCCCTGGTCTGGCCTGATGGAGGCCAGAATACCGGCCTGTGATGTCGGCATTATGGGCACCTCGCTGAGCGGCATTGATGCCGCCATGGCCGTGGCGATCCAGCATGGCGAGTTTGTGGAAGCCGATGATGAAGAGATCACCTTTACGCTGGATAAAGGCCATGAGGCGCTGAAGATCGTCCTGATGTCCCGCTCGGGCATTCTGCCGGAGGCCGACTTCTATTGCCCGATTCCCTATGAGCCGCTGAACGTGGTAACAGAGAGCGCTATCGACAACGCGATTGCTGCGGGCGCAGAGGGATTGCTCGATCGGGTGTTTGCGCTGATGGTGAAAGAGCTTGAAGAGGCGGCACCTGCGTGGAGTGAAGCGATTGCGTTGAAAACGCTTGATGTCGACCGTTTTCCGGAAGCCTGGTTTGCCAACCGACAGAAGCAGGACCCTTTCCACTGGGCCAGCACCAATCTGAATGAAGTTGAACGCAACAAACGCGACAGGCGAACCGTGCCGTGGCGCTATACCATTCTGCGGTTGCACGAAGTGGTTGAGGAAATCGTTCCCTTTCTTAACGAAAGTGACAGTAAACGCTTTTCAGGCGGCCTCGCCAAAGTGTTTATCGATAACTACGCGGCGATTCCTTCACAGTCGATCCGTCGGTTGCTGGCACTACGCGAAGCCGGCATTATCAGCATCCTTGCACTCGGTGAAGAGTATGAACTGCAAAGGCAGCAGCCGAAAACGCGCATTGTTAGCGGGGAACAACAGCTCACGTTTGACGTGTTTATTGATGCGCGAGGACAGAAGGCGCTCAAAACTAAAGATCTGCCATTTGCCACACTGAAACAGCAGATCCAGCGCTGCGGCGATGAGATTCCTGACGTGGGTGATGATTATACCTTGCTGTCTCCCGCTTCCGCCCGGGGACGCATCGCCTTTGCCGCACTGCCCTATTTGATGCATGACCAGCCCTTTGTGCAGGGGCTGACGGTCTGTGCCGATATCGGGGCGGCCATTGCCAGTGCAATCGTTGAAACGCCCTCGCGCTCGCGGAAACGGCTGGCGTATGTTGAGCTGTAAGAGCAAGGCGTTGATGAGATGCGGCTGTGCTGTTGACGGTAAATGCCTGAGGCGGCCGCTCATCTCGTTGCCCTGCTCTTGCCCCCACAACCAGACCCGGGCTTGGGGCTTGTTCTGTGATCGCATTGGAACTCAGCCGTACCCGCCCTTTAGCGTCACAGTGGTAACCCGTATTGTCGTGTCTGATGTGGCCGAAGGCGGGCAAAGTTGGCAGATTAAACGCGAAAAAAGTAAGACCGAAACCCGTGAAATAACTGGATCATCTTGTCGGTTTATTCCAGCCTCAACAACGGCCTGTAACCCAACATATCCCGGAACGTACAAAACTCAGGCGCGCCCAGCTTAATAACCGGGGAAACCCGCATCAGTTTTTCCAGATACGTTGCTCTTAACATCTGCAGCAGGCAGAGCTCCTCATCGACCGGTTTGTGGATGAGGTAGGACACGCTAATATGAAACTCGTAGACATGGTGATTGCTTCGTCTGCAGTGTAGTGTGCTGCTGAGCGCGTCGCGGAGTGAACGTATTTTGCTATTTTCCGCCGGGTCCAACGGCGCCAGCGACAGGGAAACACCTTGCTTTAACCCAATTCCGCCAATGCGCATCTGCAAAGGTAAAGAAGATGTTAGCCTGAAATCTGCCAGTTTTGCGGCAAACAGCCGATCGCACTCATCCATCGAAACATCAAGATTGAGATCTTGTGGCCAGGCCGGATGATACCGTGCCCGATCGTTGGCACCATTAAACACCGTCATGTGATAGCTCGACGGCGGCAGAAACGCATAACAGCGACCCAATCCTGCGGCTTTCATCGCGTCCACCATTTCGCCAGTTACACCAACCATCTCACTGTCCTGGGCCAGATGACAAATCAGCGTGTTTCCTCTGAAAGGCAGTACCTCACCGTTAGCGTTAAACTTTTCACCGATGGCATTCTCTTTCCACCCTTCCTGCTCCAGCACTTCTGACATGATTTAGGCTCCCGCGCATGATCGTGAACGCTTATCTGTGGCGTTTTAATGTCTGGACTGGCATGGCCACAGGCGATGTTATGACGTGAGGCCACAACGCTCTTTATGGCTCCCCATCTTCAGGATACCGCGCGATCATGACCGTTATCAGACAGCAGTGCCGGTGGAACAGGAGGGGGTAAGCAAGGCGTGGTTTTAAACGCACGGGTTCAGGACAGCGAGCGAGGGTTAACCCAGAGCAGGCAAAAAACAAAACGGGATGTCATACCATCACCGCCCAGCGCTATCGACGTCCTGACTATTTTTTCCGTAACAGAAAAACAGCAATTGCGGTTAGCACGCCCATCAGTGGCATAGCGATAGCGCCCGAGAAAAAGTCGTAATGGTCATGGCGATTACTCCGGCGAATATCAGCAAAGCGGTTAAGCGCCTGATTGCTGTTAATCGCACTCACCTCTTCAAATTGTTTTTCATAGCCCTTTTCTTCCAGCAGATAAGCGCCGTCCGCATCATTTCTTTCCAGAACAACGGTGTGCTGACCTTTTTGATAGAAACAGTAATCGGGCATTTTACGATTCGCCTGAAAGGGAAGTGAGAAATGAGGCTATCCTGCCGGGCTGATGGTGTAAATACATATTCTTCCCCTGTGCGTCAGCCACCAGCCTGAACCGGATTACACATTATGCGCTGAGACCGAATGATGCCCACTGCTGAAGGTATTACCGGCCTGGGCATTTACTCTTTGAAAATGCGGTTCGGCATGATTATCTCTGGGCGTTACAGCGACGGGCTTACCGGATGTTAATCCAGTGATAGTGTTTTGCGAATTGCCGGATTCACCCGCGCCCGCTTTCGCGGGAATGGATTTTACCGAATCCTCAGAAGGCGTATAAAGCGCCTGCTGCAGGGTGCTTTCATTTTGTGAAAGGCTCTCATCCACCTGCGCCAGTTGGCGGCGCATAACGTTGAGCTTAACGGCGGTCGCCAGGGGTATTTGAAGCTGTTGATCGTTCAATACGCTTAACTGCTGACGGGCACCATACTGCTGCTGTAGCAGCGCACGGTACTGGCTCTCATAACCCCATACGGTCGATTGCTCCTGCTCAAACTGAAGCGTGGAGATGTACCCCTTTGCTAACAACGGCCGCCAGGTGTTGACCAGCTTTTGAGCCATACCGATTTGCGCCGATTCAATTTTAATTTGCTCTGCCAGCTGCGCAAGTTGACCATTCAGCATGGCTTGCTGGAAACGGCTGTCGCTGACCTTCTGAAACGCGAGTTGTTGGGTATGATCGATGTCCTGAAGCAGGCTGCTCTGTTCAAGCTTTAGCTGCGCACTGACGAGCCGAATCTTTTCCGCCGCCAGTTTAGCCTGGGCAGAGGCAAGCTCAAGTGAAGCTGTGGTGAGCGCAGCCTGGCGCTGGCTCAGCGTGGCATCTGACGCTGCGCTGGAAGTAGGCGGTCTTGGCAGCGCATGCGTTGCCGCCGCCAGCCGCGCGTGCAGCGGGTGGCTTTGCACGAAGCAGATCACGGTCATACTTCCCAGTACAAAAGACACCCAGTTCCGCCGGAGTAAAAGTACCCAAGGGGACAGCGTTTCACCGTACTCAGTGCTGGAAGAGTCAACTATCTGCTTCTTAAAAAATGGTTTTTCCATTTTTTACCTTCAATAAGTGCGTGGGGATATTATTGGGCAAGGCACCCGGTCACCGATGTTTTATGCGTGCAGTTTATTCAAGGCGGATCGGGTCATTGATTTACCTCAGCGCATAACATCCCATTTCCGCATGCAGTTTTAAAACAGAAGAACATTTCCAGTCGTTACCTTTTGCAAGCGAGTTTCAAGCGGTGGGATTTAGCTGGGCGAAAATGTGCGTTGACTGCGTGGTGGATGGGCGTTCTCCGGCGCTGACAGGAAAGGCCGGAGATTGCACCAGGCGGTCTGGGGCCAGAATCTGGCCCCAGATGAGTTAAAAGCGCCGTCCGGATAAGAGCAAGCAGCGGCCAGCCTTACTTAACAAGATAAAGGTCCTTGGTGTAGTAGAACCCCAGATGTGAGGGTGCATAACCGCCGACCTTTGGATTGACCAACTTGTTGAGCGCACCATAGAAAACCGGTATGACCGGCGTATCTTTCGCGATAATGTCGCTGGCTTTCTGGTAGTCCTGGGTTACAGCATGGGGATCGGTATCCATCCCCGCGGCTTTTACGGCCGCATCAAACCCTGTGCTGGCATAGCCTGAGCTATTTTGGCTGTCGCCACTGCGGAAGGTATTTAAAAAGGTAGAGGGCTCACTGTAGTCACCAATCCAGGTGTAACGCACCAGATCATATTGTCGCTGATGCATGGTATCTAACATGGTTTTCCATTCCTGGTTTTGCAGAGTGACCTTTGCACCTAATGTTTTCCCCCACATCGAGGCCGCGGCAATAGCGATACGTTGGTTATCCTGATTGGTGTTGTAGAGCAGAGTAAAACTCAGAGGATGACTGGCGGAAAAACCGGCTTCACTGAGCAGCGTCTGCGCTTTTTTTACCCGCTGCGCCTGCGTCCAGCCGGCCCACTCAGGCGGCGACAGCGTGACCTCCCCCATGGACAGAGGGAGAACGGTATAAGCCGCTTTGTGTCCCATGCCAATGACTTTATCGGCGATGATGCCTTTATCCAGTGCCAAATCCAGCGCCTGACGCACGCGAACATCGGTAAAGGGCGGTTTATGCGTATTAATTTGAAAGTAGAACACGCTATAAACAGCCGTGCTGTGAACCTCTTTGGGCCGCTCTTTTTTCATCCGCGCAAAATCAATGGCGGGAATATTCTCCGTAATCGTAATACCACCGGCCAGGTAGCGGTTAAGCTCGGCTGAAACGTCGTGAATGGGTAAAAACGTCACCCGGTTAATTACGGTATGGGCGTTATCCCAGTAACGATCGTTACGGGTCAGCGTAATTTTTTCATTTACCACCCACTGATCCAGTTTATACGCCCCGCTGCTGACCATGTTGCCCGGTCTGATCCAGGCATCGCCAAACTTTTTAATATTGTTTTCGCTGACCGGGAACAGGGAAGGATGCGCAACAAACTGCAGAAAATAGGATACCGGTTGATCCAGGGTAACCTGCACGGTGTGAGCGTCTAACGCTTTTACGCCCAGGCTGTCAGACGGACTTTTACCGCCCGTTACCGCATCGGCATTAAGGATGTGCGCATAGTTAGCAAAAGACGCATAAGGCGAAGCGGTTTTTGGATCGGTCAGACGACGCCAGCTGAACACGACATCTTCGGCGGTGAGAGGCGATCCGTCTGACCATGTCAGCTCAGGGCGAAGATGAAAGGTCCAGACTTTGTTGTCGGTCGTTTCCCACGAACTCGCCAGTCCTGGCATGATTTTGCCCTCAGGGTCTGTCCGCACCAACCCTTCAAACAGATCGTTAATCACAGCAAAGGCATCATTGGTTTCGGCTTTATCGACATCCAGAGTTGAAGGCTCATCACCGTTGCCCCGCACGATCTCCTGCACAGGGGCCAGCGCCACGCCATTGGGTACATTTGCCCCAAAGGCCACCGAAGAGAACGACAAACTCGTAAAAATTGCAGGTAAACACAGGCGGGCAACATATAAACGGCTCACGGACATTCGTCTGATTCCTTTTTGCTAAGTGATAATGTGACTTCGTACCACGACCATTGCAATTTGTGGGCCAGGGGCGAGGGTTTGTGCCATGCCAGTCTGCGGTCGGTTCGCGACTAAAACCGCGTAGCGGTGCACACTTCTGATGCAAAGAAGCACGTCACCGCTCAAATGTGACGCCGTGGTGAACCACTGATTGCGTTACTCCGCCTCACGGGTGCATCTGTTTTGTGCACCGGGACAAATAAGGGCGGCCTGCGGTAATACACGCCGTGGTCTGCTTTTAAGATGAAGGGCAACATCGCTAACGGCTTTTCCAGACCTTCATGAGGTCAAGACCGCAACACAGGCAGATAAAACAAGTTGGCTGTCGGTCTGCGCCCCGAACGCGTAGGTTAACGAAACTTTTACGTTATCCTGCCGAGCCTTTTTCATCCGCCACATACTTGTACAGGCAGGGCCTGATAGAGTCATTCACATCAATCAGGAGCCCGTATGAAAAAAGTGATTCTGTTCGTTATCGCGTTAGCAAGTGTTTCTGCCCTGTCGGGCTGCATCTGGCCATACTGGGGACCCGGCGGCGGCCCGGGACAGATGGGACCAGGTGGCGGTGGCGGTCCTGGCGGCGGTCCGCACAGGTAACCCATAATGGCCTCGCCATGAGGCCATTATCCTTTTGCCGATAAGGATTATTCTGACATTCCAGCCAGGCCCTCTTCCCGCCCTTGCCTTTGCTGGAGATTCCCCGCTTTTCATGACAAACTTGAGCACATCTTAAGGATAAGGAATGTGTACGATGTCAGGCTCAAACATCGCTTGTCTGTTTACGGAGGGTCAAATCACACTGCCTGAGGATTATCAGGACCGCACGGTTAATGCTTTCACCGCTTCTGCTGCCAACGCCCCCGCTTTTACTCTCTCACGCGATACGCTCGCCGACGGTGAAGCGCTGCCTGCGTACATCGATCGTCAGTTAACGCTGATGCAAAAACACATTAAGGGATGGAAACAGACTGAACGCGGCCCTGCCGTACTGGGTGACGATCTGCTTAAAGGCGAATGCGTGCACGCTAATTTTTTGCGTGACAGCAAACGCACCTGGCAACAGCAGTCGGTCTTCACGCCGGATAATCACAAAGTGCTGGTCTTTACCATGACCTCCATGTCCGCCATCAGTGACGCTGATCAGGCACAGTTTCAAACGCTGCTTAAAAGTTTTCGCTTTAACGCTTAACGACAAGGGCAATTAACATGTTTGAAGCTGCACGCCTCGGCGATGATATCGGTCACTCTCATGCGCTGGCAGGCATGATTGCGGGTACCCTCGTCGGTGGATTGATCGCTGCGGCAGGCGGTATTGCGGCGGGTGCATTGATGGTCGCCGGCCTAGGCGCATCCTGTCTCGGTGTTGGCGTATTGTTGGTTGGGCTCAGCATCGGCGTGGGTTATCTCACCGGAGAACTGGCTACCGCCGCCCGGGATGGGATAGCGGATGCTGGCGCGGCCAGCATGACTAAAAAAGGCACGATTACTACCGGCTCACCCAACGTGTTTGTTAACAGTAAACCTGCCGCCATGGCCACCAACAGCATAGTGGCCTGCTCGGACGATGGTCCGCAGCAGATGGCGGAAGGTTCCTCCCGGGTTTATATCAACGGCCTGCCTGCAGCACGTATCGACGATCGCACCACCTGCGATGCAAAAGTGATGACGGGCTCTGACAACGTCTACATCGGCGGCGAACCTGAGCAAACGCTCCCCATCAAGCCCGAAGTGCCTGAATGGGCCTATAAAGCATCGGACCTCACCCTGCTGTTTGCCGGCCTGGCCGGTGGCGTGGGCGGTGCGGCTGGCAAGGTCGGGGCGCTGGGTAAATTACTGAGCAAGATTCCCGGCATCAACAAAATCGCCCGAGTGGCCTGCCGTGCTGGTGCCTTGATGACCGGTGTGGCGGCCGCAGGTATTGTTGCCCGCCCGGTGGATATTGTCAGCGGCCAGAAATTTCTCAGCGGCGACGATGAGCTGGATTTTGTGCTCCCTTCCCGGCTGCCCGTTAGCTGGCAGCGTTACTGGCGCAGTGGTAATCCCGGCGACAGCATATTGGGCCGTGGCTGGAACCTGTTCTGGGAAACCCGGCTGGAGCGCTATCAGGATGGACTGGTCTGGCGCGCGCCCTCCGGCGATTACGTCTCTTTCCCACGGGTACCAAAGGGCCAGCGGACTTACTGCGAAGCGGAAAAACGCTGGCTGGAACATCACCGTGACGACAGCTGGTCGCTGTATGACATCAGCGGCGAGCGCTGGCATTTTATGCCATTGCCCGACGACGGCCCCTCTCTTCCCCTTTGCCTCACCGACCCCTGCGGCAACCAGATAACCTTTGACTGGAACCCCGATCATACGTTGAACGCGCTGACAGACAGCGCCAGTCAGCGCGTGGTATGTCGCTATGCCGATAACAGGCTTAGCGGAGCCTGGCTGGATGACGAAATTTGTCTGGTCAGTTACGCTTATGACGATATGGGCCAGCTCGTTACGGTAACGGGCCGGGGCGGTAGCGTGCGTCGACGCTTCCAGTGGCGCGACGGCCTGATGGTCGCTCATGAGGATACAAACGGCCTGCTGAGTGAGTATCGCTGGCAGACAATTGATGGTTTGCCCCGTGTGGTGGCCTTCCGTCACAGCGGCGGCGAGCAGCTGGCTTTTGAGTACGATTTTGATAATGGCATCCGACGCGCGCGGCGTGATGACGGCGTTGAGGCACACTGGTTGATCGACGATGACGATAACGTCGCCCGCTTCACCGATTTCGATGGTCGCCAGACAATGCTGGTTTATCGCGCGGGCGAGCTGTGCGATGTCATTCTGCCCGGCGGGGCTATGCGCTGCAGCAACTGGGACCGCTATGGTCGCATGACGCAGGAGATCGACCCGGTTGGACGACGAACCACCCGGCACTGGTTCCGCATGACCGATCGTATCATCCGTACCGATTATCCCGATCTTACTGCTACCCAGGCGGCTTACGATCTTAACGTTCGCCTGCTCAGTGAAACTGATGCGCTCAATAACATCACCACCTATCACTATCCTGATGACACAGAAGTGCTGCCAGACAGCATCATCGATGCAACGGGCGGCGTGGTAAAGCTGGAATGGAACCGGCAAGGACTGCTGACGCAGCGTACCGACTGCTCCGGCAGCGTAACGACGTTCAGCTATGACCGATTTGGTCAGCTTATCCGCAGCGTAGATGCTGAAGGCCATGTTACAGCGCGCGAATGGAATGACAGTGGGCAACTGTGCGCCATCATTCATCCGGACGGCAGCCGTGAAACCCTGCACTGGAATCACAAGGGGCAGCTCAACGCGTGGCGCGATCCGCTGGAAGCCGAGGTGCGCTGGACCTATAACGCGCTGGGTTTACCGGTCAGCCTGACGGACCGGATTGGTCGCACACGTCGCTGGCATTATGATGCACGTGGCAATGTGCTCCGTCTGGAAAACGGCAACGGCGGTGAATACCGATTTACCTGCGATCCGCTCGGTCGTCCATTGAGTGAAATCCGACCCGATAAAACCTCGCGTAATCTGGAATGGAACGCGCAGGGTTTTCTCAGCGGTTTACAGGAAAACGGCAAGCCCGCTCTCGATGGTGGCGCAGCCCGTCGCTGGCAGCACTTTCGCTACGACGACAGCGGCCTGATGACCGGACGCACGACGCAGCATGCCGAATACCACTATCGCCGCCACCGGAGCGGACAGCTCGCCGGCCTGGTTCGTACCCCGACTGCAGAGGGGATCGCACTCGGTATCGAAGAGGATGAAATCGCCTTCACCTGTGACGCAGCAGGCCAGTTATTATCCGAGTCCGGTATAAACGGAAAACTGGATTACGAATGGGATGCCCTCGGCAACCTCACCCATCTGACCCTGCCGGGGGAACAGCAGCTTGCCTGGCTGCACTATGGCTCTGGCCATGTCAGCGCCATCCGCTTTAATCAGCAACTGGTAAGTGAATTTACCCGCGACCGTCTGCACCGGGAAATCCGCCGCAGTCAGGGCGCAAGGGAGCAGGCGCGCCAGTACGACATCCTTGGCAGGCGCACGATGCAGCGCAGTGAATTGCTTAGCCAGGTGGTGCTGCCGGAAAAAGCCATTCTGGAACGCGCTTTCCGCTATTCGGCACGCAGTGAACTGGAGTCTGTCAGTGATACGCTGCGCGGCGATATTATCTATGGTTACGATGATGAAGGCCGCCTGCTGAAGCACTATGAAGCCAGACAGGGCCACAGCACATCGCATTTTGCTTACGATAACGCGGACAACCTGGCGGCAAACGACGATGCACTGCACGCGTTGCCGGTTACCGACAACCGGCTGCATCACTGGCAGAATCTGTTTATGAAATATGACGGCTGGGGCAACCTGGTCCGTCGCCGTAGCGGCCTGCACGAGCAGCATTTTACCTATGATGCCGAAAACCGGCTCATCACCGCCAAAGGCAATGGTCCGGACGGCGAATTTACCGCACACTATCATTACGATGCGCTGGGCAGACGCACCCGCAAGGTAGTCAGAAGCCGGCACGATCGCAAAGAAACCCGTTTCCTCTGGCAGGGCTATCGTCTGTTGCAGGAGCAGCAGGCTAACGGCCAGTGCCAGACCTATGTGTATGATCCCAACGAGGCCTGGAGCCCGCTGGCGCGCATCGATCATATGGCAGAAGGCGGCCGGGGCGATGTGTTGTGGTTCAATACCGATCTCAACGGGGCACCGCTGGAGGTAACCGATGAACGCGGCGACATCCGCTGGAGCGGCCAGTACAGCAGTTTTGGTGAAGTGCGCCGGCAGACAGAGGGCTTTACCCGGCTGGCGAAACAGTCTGCCCTGCCCCATCAGCCGCTGCGCTATGCGGGCCAGTATGCGGACAGCGAAACCGGTCTACACTACAATCTGTTTCGCTATTACGACCCGCAGGTGGGACGGTTCACGGTTCAGGACCCGACAGGACTGGAAGGCGGCTGGAACCTGTATCAGTATGCACCGAACCCACTGAGCTGGGTGGATCCGCTGGGGTTGAGCAATTGCGGTGCTCCAAACAAAAAGACATCTTATGAAGGTATCAGTCGCAGAGATGCGTTTAGGCAAGCTAAAAGGGATGCTGGAATACCAAATAATCAGCAACCAACTAAAATTCTGCGGCCTGAATTAAGGGATGGTAACGGCAATGTAGTAATCGGCAAAGATAATCTGCCGATAAGAACGCGAGAATATCATTTTGAAAACAAAGACAATAAAACTGTGTTGATACAGGAGCACAGTTTAGGCCACCAAAAAGCCACTCCTGGACATGGTGCAGAACCTCACTTTAATACCCGAACCATTGAAAGGCCAGATGCCGGAAACTTTCCTGGAACGCATGGCCACTATAATTTCCCGTGGAGTAATTAACATGAACCTAATAGATTTAATTAGTTACAATAATTTTTTAAAAAAAATATTCCCTGATGGAATTGAAAGTAATGTTCTTATTGGAAAACTATCACTCGAGTTAGGAGGCCGCCTTGCAGTAAACATTCATACCAAACAGAAACCTGCATTTGAAATAGCCAAATGGGGAAAGTGGGGTGTTGATTACAATGTAATTGTCATACATGCTTTAGGTGGAAAGGGTGATATTGTTAACATAAAGAAATGGAGTAAAATAGAATACGCTCATTTATCAATAAATAAAAACGGTAGCGTATATGACTTACAGCAAACTGGCCTTCATCATGAACTATTCTTTTCCGTCGATGTTTTAACTTTTCAAAATTGCACTACATACTTAGAACAAGAAGACATCTTATAAAGGGGGCAGCCGCAAGGATGCCTTAGGCAAGCTAAAAGGAAGACTGGAATAACAATGAATCAACACTATGGCCCTATCACAAAATCCGATCTATTAGATGGGAGTGGTAAAAAATCATTAGGCAGTATTGGCCAGCCAATTAAAAAAGGCATTCCGAATTTGTTGGTAAAAAAGGTCAGTCCGTTCTTCTACAAGACCATAGTTTAGGACATGCCAAGGCTACTTCTGGTCATGGGGCTCAACCTCATTTTAAGGTCAGACCTCTTAAAAACCTGAATGCTAGTTCAGTTCCTGGTACTCATGGCCACTATAATTTCCCGTAAGGTATTTCTATGTGGTTTAAAAATGCGATAGGTAAAGAAAAAATTCAATTCATTTTCGGCAATGAATTGAACATTAAAAACATCGAAATTTCAAGTTTTTCATTGGAGCGCTTTTCAGACTTAAAAATTCATTTCTTTTGTAGGGAAATACCGAAAAAGCATCCTGAAAAATGGAAGAAGGATGGATTCAATGCACTTAGCCTGGTGATTAACTTTGGAGATGTTATCCATTTAAATGCCACTGGTTCTGGAATCGGCTTCTTTCGCTCCCCGGAAATAAAGTCCTTTGAAATTATTCAGAAATAAAAATAAAAAATAACGAGCTCGATTTTTATTGCAAATCAAAGTTCTTAACAATTGAAAGTATCACACCATATATAGATGAACGATGGGACTAAAAAGGAAGCCAGCAAGGCTGCTGGCTTCCTTTTTCAAGCGAACATTTCGTTATTAAAAGACAATCATCGGTCAAAATTGACACACCATTGCTGAGCTAAACTAATAACAAAAATATTAAAGAAATCCGTTTCCTCTGGCAAGGCTATCGTCTGTTACAGGAGCAGCAGGATAACGGCCATTGCCAGACCTATGTGTACGCTCCTAACGAGGCCTGGAGCCCGCTGGCGCGCATCGACCATATGGCAGACGGCGGTCGGGGCGATGTATTGTGGTTCAATACCGATCTCAATGGGGCGCCGCTGGAGATAACCGATGAACGCGGCGACATCCGCTGGAGCGGCCAGTACGGCAGTTTTGGTGAAGTGCGCCGGCAGACAGAGGGCTTTACCCGGCTGGCGAAACAGTCTGCACGGCCCCATCAACCGCTGCGCTATGCGGGCCAGTATGCGGACAGCGAAACCGGTCTACACTACAATCTGTTTCGCTATTACGACCCGCAGGTGGGACGGTTCACGGTTCAGGACCCGACAGGACTGGAAGGCGGCTGGAACCTGCATCAGTATGCTCCGAACCCGCTGAGTTGGATGGATCCGCTGGGTTTGAGTGTTGATAAAATCAATATATACAAAGATGATCCATATCATGGCGCCTCAGATAACGCCGTAAAAAGTAAAACACCCATCAACGGCCAGTCAGCTTTGGACAATTCTATTCAGGTAAAACCAACGTCCCCAAGAAGAGTTGGCGTTGATGTGCAAAATAATGAGATTGTTGTATTAGATAAAACACGGTCTTTGTCTGATCAAGTAGATGAATATCACGGACATGTACGTGAGTGGGATGCTTTAGATAACAAACAACAACCAGCATTAATTAAATCTGGAAAAACCACGAGAAGAGGAAAAATTTACTGTGAATAATGATAAATTACGACTCGAGAAAATTTTAGGCTCTGATGATCTAGTTAAGATGTCAGACACACTTTTATTTATTGCCCATAACATCAGTGATATAGAGTGGGCTGAAAAAGAATTTATGAAAAAAGCAGACCATTACGATGAAGACATTAGTGGTCTAGCGATTACTTGCTTAGGTCACTTAGCAAGAATACAGGGGAAAATTGATAAAAAAATAGTCATTCCTTTCCTTAAAGAAAAAATGAAAAGCGATAATCCTATAATAGCATCAAGAGCCGAAGATGCGCTGGATGACATAAATATGTTCACTTGAAAATAATCATAAATATAAAGGTAAACAAACAGTTCTGTACTGCTGACGGAACAGTCAGTATTGCCCTATCAGTTACTGCGTAATGCGGATCAGTGCGGGCAGAATAAATCGTCTGCATTATAATCAGTTCCGCTATTACGACCCGCTGGTGAGGCAATTTACGGTTCAGGACCCGATAGGGCTGGAAGGCGGTTGGAACCTGTATCAGCATGCACCGAACCCGCTGAGCTGGGTGGATCCGTTGGGTTTGAGAGTTGAATGAGTTAATCCTAAGGATATCAATTTTTCGCAGAGGACAATTTCGGCAAATAATTATGCTGAAATTATGAAAAAAGGTCAGTGGGACTGGAACAGGTCTCCATTGAATGTAGTTGATGTTGACGGACAATTAGTCACTTACGGCAACAGACGACCAGATGCAGCTTTTGAAGCAGGATTAGATAACGTTAAGGTCAATAAAGTCAACACTTCGGCCCCTCACCCTGAATCATCGACTGGGATTCTTTATTGGCTTCATAAAACTGACATTCTATGCAATCCATTACAAGCCCCTAAAAAATTTGATTTCATTAATTTAGTTAAAATAAAAAACACTAATGATTATAAAAACCACTCCATGGTAAAGGTTCGTAAGTCCAGATCGCATAAAGTTCTGAAAAGCTGATAGTCAGAATATAACTATCAATACGAAATCAACAGGGATTAACTTTCTTCTTTAGACATAATGAATTGTCCGCCACCTATAATAAAACCGCTCCCAATTGATATCTCAACTCCTTTAATTAAGTCAGAAAAACAAAAATCAAACTCGCCTACTAAAAAACAAGACGTTAGAGATAAAAGCACTCTCCCGCCCACAAGTATAACAAAAAGACCAAACACCCATGAAAAAACCAAAAATAAAAACAGCTTAATTTTCTTATTCTGCATTGTCTTTTTTATCCATTTTCTGTTGATATTTTTCGGCCAACTTTTGATCGCCACTTCCAATGTATTCAAAACAAGCGGGTTCAGCTACAGCCCTGAAATTTTTAGTATCGTATATTGAGGTATTGTGTATTGTAGTTGTTCGATGCCTTTACCTATAACGGCACCACTAAGAGTTCCAAAACCTGAACCAATCATCGGAGCTATAACATTGCTATCCTGCAACTTAGCTCCTACATACGCACCAGTTACACTTGCCACTTCCGTAAACCAGAACCTTTACCTTGTGTCAATGCACTAACACCAGTAGCAATAAGCGCATCCGTGGCACTGAATGGTTCTCCACTGCTCAGTTGATTGAAAAAATTTACCGAACCATCGATTGCACCCGCTCCGAAAAAACTTCACGCAGCAGCCATGGCTGGCAACAGAACAGATATGACAACGGCGCTCACCTTGAGCTCAATGTTATAAACGAATCAAGAGCCTACCCTGTTCTGACAGTAAATATTTTCACCTTCAGAATAAAGAAAAGTACAACGCTTCTTGCATTACAATTTTTAGTAACGCCCTAACCTTAAAAACATATTTTCACCACCTGAAAAGGAATAAATTTAAAAATAAAAAAAGAATACCGAAAATTCAAAAATGACAATAAAAAAACCTTCAAACACCATAAGCGCAAAAGATCAGTGCAATATAAAAAACTCTGGAAAGCCATAAGAAAAAAAACATTTTAGTTAACTTTAAATTCAAAAAAAACTCTCTAATTAATTTAATACTGCCTTTGTCATAGCTAATTTGGGAAAAAAACCTACAATGCATCAAAAGAAAAAACATCGCAAAAAAACTAATAAAACCTTCATACAGCGCAGTTAAATCATGACTTTTACCATAAACAGACAATCTACTAAATAATATAATCACAGCCATCGCCAGCGTAGCAATATTCGATTTAAAACCTGAACCAAAAAACATAAAATCAAAAAACAGAAAGGTATCCCTTCCTATTCTAACCCCCCCCAACTCTTTGCATATAAAATGTACAAAGCATGCAAAAAAAACAATCATAGAAAGTAATATAAAAAAAATTGAAATGTAATGTAAATTATTTAAACTCATGACTATAAATCTCGCTAGTAGCTGTTCCATTTAAATCAACGCCACGAATTTCAGTTGCGCTTATCCCCCAGGATGGTCCAATACCAAATGAAAAACCCAATCCATCCTTGTTTCCAGTTGCACTGAAGGAAAAAACTCCACCACCTAAATTAAATGAATAATCTCGTTCAGGACTCCCCAATACGCCAGGAAAATAAGGACCAAAACTTAATCCAACTGATGCACCTGCGTGTGCACCAAAGCCGTATATATCTCCACCAGTTACTGATAAATGTTTATTGTCTATAGAGCCAGTAATGGTATAGCCGACGACGACAGCAACGTCACCATTAACCTGAACTACCGTGGTGACTTTACCTTCTGCGCCTAAAGATGGCCCTTCTCCAGTAGCAATTTGTTTTAACCCACCTTGATTTTGCCCAGGTGATAGATCGTTATCCAAAGCATACTGGTTCCATGAAGAAACTGCCGCACCGTAATCCATACCTCCTGATGGCAATATATTATTCCAGCCATCACTGAAGGAATTATTCTCAACCGCATTCTTACCCGCCAGCGCGCCCGTCGCCGCACCCGCCGTGCTGCCGCTGCTCACGCCTGCTGCTATTCCTGACGCCAGCGTCGCCAGCGCGCTCAGATTCGCCTTCTGGTCGGGACTCAGTTTATCACTGTCTGCCGTGCCGTAAAGGACCAGCGCGATGGCCGGTGCCGCCAGCTCTCCCGTTACCGCGCCGGTGGCGCCTGCTGCTGCGCTGCCGCCGCTCAGCTCGGCGACCACGCCGCCCAGTAGTGCGTGCGCCATCAGGTTATTCAGTTTCTGTGCATTTGTCAGTTCACCATAGGGCGCATTACCGGTGGTGATTTCCTTGACCTTTGCAGCCAGGTAAGGGGCCGCGCCCTGCGCCAGTGCAGCCTTTATGTCACCGCCCGCCAGCGCCTGCAGGGCGTTGACTACCGCGTTGACCCCGGTGCGCACGCTTCCGCCCATGTCCGCGCCCTGACGGACAATCGCCTGGTCATAGGCCATCTGCCATGCCTTGCTGACCACCGCCTGCCTGCTGTTGTCGACTTTTGGATCATTCTCATGCGCCTCATCCAGTAGTGTTCTGGCCTGCGCTTCGAGAGCCGTACGCGTATCGGTATCCGCCAGGCTCGCCGTGGCGGCACGCGTGGCGCGGGCGGTTTCATAGGTGTTATAAACGTCAAGCGCCTGGGTGGCAACCTCGTTGACCAGCGTCGCCTGCTGCAGGCGACGCTGCTCTTTCTCTTTGCCGAAAATCGGGCTGATGCTGCCGTCGTTGGCATGCTCCGTGTCGCGGCTCAGGCCCGACAGCTCCTGCTGCTGGCTGAAAAACCGGAAATATCAAAAGTGCGTGGAACTAAAATCGATATGCTTACACACTGGCAGACGATGCGCAGGGGTAAGTAAATGGTTATAAGGCAAGAATCCCAGCCGCCAGCGCTGGGATTTATTACTTATAACTGCTGATATTTAATACCTTCATCTTGTTCATATGATGAGGGTAAAGATTCCAATATGTTTATCTCATCGCCAATGTTCATGATAAATAAGCTTAAATGATCTTCGAAAATCAACATTATACCTATGAATGCATCTTCTACTGAAGAAAAAACCAAAAACACTTTTAAAAGTGTTTTCTCAAGATAATTCATGAACGGATGAATGTGTGAAATATCAACAATTATTTCTTTGCCAAACTCACCAAGATCATTTTCCTGAAGAGAGCGTTCTGTTAATTCAAGTGTTTAACCATCCTTCCCACACTTCAAACCATCTACTTTTTCAGCTTGTAGAAAAATAAACTGCAATTGCTGGGGGTGTTCAAAATTAGGAGTTTCGAGAACATAAATCAGCCCCTTAACTCCTGAAAATTTTTTCCAATAACACCCCGAATCCATTCTTGATATTTCCCTAAAGAATTCATCATTTCGGGTCCCCCATCAGTACATTTTTTACAGACGTATTATTAATTCCATCCTTAAGAATAGTGACGAAGCTACCATCTGGTCTGGTAACAACATCATTACCCTTTATTCTGAAAAATACATCTCCACGACTGGCACCAACGCCAGCACCTTGTCCAGCAAATTTACCAACAATAACTTTATCAGGGTGAGAAGCTATATCATTAATAATATTTAATACACGCTGCCTGTCTGCTGGATTCGATGCATTACCACCAAAATCTTCAACGTGTTTTCCAATTTTTTTCCCTAATTGTGCATTATTAACTGAAAATGCAGCATTAGATCCAACTCCAGAGCTTGGTAACGATGTTTGACCAGGACTCGGTAAATGCCCTGATATTCCATCACTGGCCTTATTAATCAGCTTCGCTGCCTCAGCCACATCGCCTTTCTTCAGCGCTGTTTCTGCCGCTTTGATGACCTTCCCTGCCACATTACCTGCGCCAGGGATTATACTGATTGCAGCGGCAAGGTAATCAAGAGCCGACTGCGCTTCCGCAAAGCTCTTTATATCACCCACAACCGGCACAAAATTCACACCAGTTGAGGCCATTTCTTTCAGTGCCTCGCGCCGCTCTGTGTACATCTTCACTGAGCAGGCTTCGGAGCTCATGCCGCCGCAGTTTGCCTTCCTATAATGCTCGTTTTCGGCCTCAACGTACTCACTCGCCTTCTGCTCCAGCGTCTTGCCTTCAGACTGTGCCTGCGCAATATCGCTCAGCGCATTATTCTCCACAACAACTTTATCCGGCGTAAACTCTGGCAACGGAAGTCACTTTTTCCGGTGCTTTCCGGGAGTTAGAGCCGAGTTTTCCTCTCGCACTTCCGCGAAACCAACTTTTTGCCCCGACGCGCCTTTTCAGCCGCGCACACGCTACCGCCCGGCTCTCGCATCACGCCTGCACCTGCGCATTTTAACAGTGCTTTACGCGCTGTCATTACCGCTTTTCTGCGCGGCGGTAACCACCACCAACTATCGTAGAGTTGATTATGGCTGCGCAAGATACTAAGCCAGAAGTGAGTATTTCCAAAGCGTTACGGCGGCTGAAGGTCGGATATACCAGCATCCGTCACGCAGACCGGAACGACATAACCACGTATTACAGCCGCTGTCCCAGCCTTAACCTCAAGGGCAGTTGGCTGGCAGAAGCCGGGTTTAGGACCGGGCAATCGGTTCAGGTTATGGTGGAACGCGGACAGCTGATTATCCAGCTGGCTGAGGGGTGATCGGCAGGTAAAAATATCCCGGCCTGATTGGGCCGGGATCGCTGTTTATTATGGATCTGATGGAGGGGATTTGCGGGCTTTACGTTCCTCTATTTTGGCGAAGATCCATATTCTTGATCCCGAAGCTATTCCAATAATCAAACTCACAACAGATAGGTAGCTTAAAGACCTTTTAGATAAATCAATTTCTCCTGATGTAATTAACTCAATGATTACGTTATTAATCAGGAAAATAAACGCAAAAAAACAACATCCATAATAAATCGTGCTTAACAGGAAAACAGTATACGTTGCTCTCTTCGGTATTTTTTTATTTTTCATTAACTTTATCCTTAAATTTATTACTTATAATTTCTCCTCCGATGCCACCAAACAGGTCATTAACTTCTCCAGGGAAAGGAGCTAACTCTCCGAACTTCCCTCCAGCCCAAGCCCCTAATGCCGCCCCACCAACAGCACCGACATCAGCACCATCCGTAAATACTGCGCCACCTGCCGCTATTCCCACGTTCTGCCAGACACCACGGCCAGGAGCTAATGCACCGGTCACAGCCGCAGAAGCGCTCCCCCAGTAATCCCAGGTTTTCTGCTGATTTTCAGGCAGGCTCTGATTCTTCTCACTGTTTATATCGAACCACTGGTAAGTCCCATTCGCTATTTCAGCGATGGTTGCACCTGCCACAACTTTCCCGATGCTTGCCGCGGGTCCTAAATAAGCCGCACCCGCGATCAACACACCATCTTTATATCCATTCACGATGACTTTGGTGATATTAGCGCCTTCCGGTAAGTCTCCCTTCGCCAGCTTGTCCAGAGCCGCCTGTTTCTGCTCCGGCGTCAGATCATTCGCTTCCGCATACTGGTTCCAGGATTTTACTGCCGCACCGTAATCCATACCTCCTGATGGCAATATATTATTCCAGCCATCACTGAAGGAATTATTCTCAACCGCATTCTTACCCGCCAGCGCGCCCGTCGCCGCACCCGCCGTGCTGCCGCTGCTCACGCCTGCTGCTATTCCTGACGCCAGCGTCGCCAGCGCGCTCAGATTCGCCTTCTGGTCGGGACTCAGTTTATCACTGTCTGCCGTGCCGTAAAGGACCAGCGCGATGGCCGGTG
>Ga0308171_1000643_pt1 | contig 65857 bp, 70 predicted proteins | sample PhyGR1_FD_202135 | JGI IMG/M metagenome (GOLD analysis project Ga0308171, IMG submission 202135) | Phyllosphere microbial communities from UC Gill Tract Community Farm, Albany, California, United States - DLSLSG.R1 | ecosystem: Host-associated > Plants > Phyllosphere > Unclassified | place: USA...
CCGCGACCACTGCGCCTCATCCAGTTCGTAACGCTTCACGCCCATCGCTGACCTCCGCCAAAGCGGAGACCTATGAATCACGCATCAGGCCGCCCGTGAATCCCTGAATGTCGATTGGACCTAGGCTTCAATCTCTTCAGCGCCGAGGGATCGTCAACTACAACAGGATTTCTTGGCGCTACGAAGGGTCCGGTGTCCGGCGAATTCGGACCGTGAGCCGCCTGTAGCTGCGGGGCTAGGGATCCGCTTCCCACCCCCAGCTGAAGTTGGGGGCGTCCGCTTTCCGGTCAGCTCTTGGTGCTCCACGGGCGCACGGCCCCGCTTTTGACGCGGGCGGCCTGTTCGCGCTGGAAGCGGCCGCCGCGCGGGGGCTTGGCGCGGGCGGCGATGGCCTCCTGTTTTTCACGCAGGGCGCGCTGGATCGGGGATTCGGTCGGCGCCTCATCCGCAGGGGCGGGGGAGGCGGGCTGGTCGTCGCTGTGGTCGCTCATGACCCCAGCCTAGCACGTCCTCAGCCCGCTTCCTTCAACTGCTCTTCCAGCCCCTGTTCGCGGACCTTGCGGTACAGGGTCGAGCGGCCGATGCCGAGGCGCCGGGCGATCTCGCTCATATGGCCGGAATAGACCTCGATGGCGTGCTGGATCAGGTCGCGTTCGATCTCTTCCAGGGTGCGCAGGTGGCCACGCGCGTCGATGATGCGGACCGGGCTGTCGGGCAGGGCCTCGCCGCCTGTGTCGCTGGCCGGGGTTTCGGCGCGGTCATGCGAGATGACGCCGCTGGACGTCAGCGGCATGGCCACGCCCGAGATGGCCGGGAAGTCGTGCGGCTGCAACAGCGGCGAATCGGCCAGGACAAGGGCGCGATAGATCGAGTTTTCCAGCTGGCGCACGTTGCCGGGCCAGTCGAAGGCTTGCAGCAGGGCCATGGTCTCGACGGCGCAACCGGCGACGCGCTTGCCTTCTTCGACGTTGAAGCGGGCGATGAAATGCTCGACCAGGGCCGGGATGTCCTCGCGCCGCTCGCGCAGGGCCGGCGCCTCGATCGGGAATACGTTCAGGCGGTAGAAGAGGTCCTCGCGGAACGCGCCTTCCTTGACCTGCTGGGCCGGGTCGCGATTGGTGGCCGAGACGATGCGGACGTCGACCTTGACCGCGCGCTTCGATCCGACCGGGTCGATCTCGCCCTCTTGCAGGGCGCGCAGCAGCTTGACCTGCATGTCCAGCGGCAGTTCGCCGATCTCGTCCAGGAACAGGGTGCCGCCGTTGGCCTCCATGAACTTGCCGAGGTGCTTGTCGGTGGCGCCGGTGAAGCTGCCCTTCTCGTGACCGAACAGGATGGATTCGACCAGGTTGGCGGGCAGGGCGCCGCAGTTGACGGCCACGAAGGGTTTGCCGGCCCGGTCCGAGGCGCCGTGCAGGGCGCGGGCGATGACTTCCTTGCCCACGCCGCTTTCGCCGGTGATCAGCACCGGAATGCCGGACTTGGCGGCGCGCACGCCCAGAGCCTTGACCATCCGCATCGGCGGGCTGTCGCCGACGATGTCGTCGAATGAGGTCCGGCCCGAGACGTGTTTCTTCAGGCGGCCGATCTCGGCGGAAAGCTGGGTCAGTTGCAGGGCGTTGCGCACGCCGATCAGCAGCCGTTCGGGTCCAACCGGCTTGACGAAGAAGTCCTGGGCTCCGGCCTGCATGGCCTTGACCACGGTCTCGATGCCGCCGTTGGCCGTCAGGACGATGACTGGCGTGGGAACACCCGCCGTGCGGATCTCCGCCAGCGTCTCGAGGCCCGACAGGCCGGGCATGACGAGGTCGAGCAGGACCACGTCGGCGCCGCCGCCCTTGGTCAGGCGGTCGATCGCCTCGCCCCCGCTCTCGGCGTGGACGACGGCATAGCCTTCGCGGTCGAGCACCGCCTGAATCAGGCGGCGCTGCGTGGGATCATCGTCGACGACCAGAACGGTCTTGGCCATGTGAAACACACCCTAAAACATCACCGTCACGGCCGTCCTCGTTGCTCGGGATCGGCTCGTTTCGAGACAACCCTAGAACGCAGGGGGTGAAGATCGGGTTTCGGAGAACTGAGTCAGGGGTTAACGGCGACGGGAGGGCGGCAGTCGATACGGATCTGGCGAGACGCTGTCGTTTCTCCAAGCTTCAGGTCCGGCCAGGGCGCGGCGACCGGCGCGATGTCCGGCGACTTGAGGAGTTCACGATGGTCGGAGCTTTTGGGTCCGACGCAGACGTCAGCCCGGTAATCCGCCTCAGGCCGCCAGCCCTCGGCGTTAGCCGCGAACAGGGTGATCTGGAAGCGTGTGGCCAGCAGAACCTCGTTGCGACCGTCGCCGTTCATGTCGCGCATGACGGCGACGCAGTCCTCAGCCCCGGTGCAGGCGAAGCGAGGGTCGCCTGCAGGCACGGGGGCGTCGAAGCCCGCAGGCAGGACGGCGCCCTGAGGCCATGCGGTGATCCGGGGCCTGACCGGCGGCGTTGACCGTTCGTCGTCGTAGCGTGACGTGGAAGCCTGCACCCGCTTGGCGCGGGCGGCGATATCGGCGTTGTCGGAGCGGGCCAGTTCTGCAAGCGCGCGCTGGCCGGTGCGTCCTGCGCTCCATTTCAGGAAGCCGTAGTCGAACTGGGCCGCGCTGACGGCGCCGCGTTTCAGCCGGGCGACCTGATCGGCGACCGACAGGCGGGCGGGGTCCAGCAGGGGGCTGAACAGGGCCAGGATGACGGCGACGGTCAGGACGGCGGCGGCGACATTGGTCCGCTCCAGCGGCTTCATCCACGCCGTCTTGCGCCACAAGGGCGACAGCGCGGCCCAGCCATAGCCCGCCGCATAGACGACGCCGACCAGGGCGCAGGCTGCGGCGATGATCCGGTCCGGCGTCAGGCCGTGCTGGCCGATGCGCAGGCTGAGGCCCCAGACGGCGATCAGGATCAGCGGGGTCAGCAGCAACGAAGCGATCCGCACGGCGACGCGCAAGGTGGCTGGCGGCAGGTTGTCCTCGCGTCCGTCCTGATAGGCGGTGTTGATCAGGATGATCAGGGCGGCGGCGGCCGACAGCACCAGGGCCGTGGCGCTGCCCGTCTTCCATAATCCGTCCAGCCCGGTGAAGGGCAGGGCCAGCAGGAAGCCCGCCACCAGAACCGTGATGACCAGCAGCAGCCAGGACAGCAGCATCAGGGCCACGGTCCGCACGCCCCGGATCAGGCCGCTGCGCACGTCGGTCAGTTGGACCGCCGTCGCGAAGACCAGGCAGGTCACGGGGATGGAGAACCATTCCTCGCTGATCAGGTCCGACAGGAAGCGCAGGCCGATGACGTGGAACAGGGCCGCCCCGAGAAACAGCAGCAGCCAGAAGGCCCCGGTGAAACCCAGCGACAGGACCAGTTGCACGCCCGCCTTCCACGCCGTGTCGAAATAGTCGTCGAAGTCGGCGATCCAGCGGCGTGAAGCGACCGCCGGCACGATCAGGTGATGGGCGATGAACAGGGCTGTCGCGGCGAAAGCGAAAACCGGAAAACGAAGATAGGGCGGGTAGAAGTAGTCGCGGACCTGTTGCGCCGCATCGTGCCAGCCGAGCAAGGCCAGAACGACGGCGGCGATCACGCCCCAGATCGCCAGCGCCTTGATCGACAGCCGCCCGACACCCGCCAGCAGCATGACGGGGGTGAAGGCGACGGCGAGGATCAGCGCGCCGAACAGCGGCGGCTGGGTTGCAGGCCAAGTCAGGGCGTCATGCGATGAGCCGCTGCGATAGAGGGCGTAGAGCAGCAGGCCCTGCACCAACCCAATGCCAAGACGGGCGACGGCCAGGCCGCGCTCGCCGCCGAGCGAGGCGCGGCCGGTCTGGTCGTTGAACGGGTCGGTCATGGCGTGGCCCCCTGCAGCTTTGCCGGCAGGTTGGACCGGGATGGGCGGTGAGGCAAATGGGACCCTCTCCCGGCGGGAGAGGGTTTGAGCCTCCAAGAGCGCAGCGATTGGTCAGGCGAAAGGGTGAGGGGCTACGCCTTCAGTCGGTGTGAGCCGTGGCCCGACGGCTTACGCCGACGGATGCCGACGACCCTCATCCTACCCTTCGGGCCACCTTCTCCCACCGGGAGAAGGACGAGCCTCCGCTTGCGCCGGCCCGCTCGCGCCCCCACAACCAAGGGCATGAACGCGCCCATCAAGACGACCGACTTCGCCGACGCCCCGCTGTGGGATCTGTCCGACCTCTACGCCTCGCGCGAGGATGCGCGCATCCTCGCCGACCTTGAACGCACCAAGGCGCTGGTGGACCGGATGAACGCCTTCCAGGGCCAGCTCGTCGGCCAGCGCGGCGACGCGGCGGCTCTGGGGGCGGCGCTGGATCAGACCATCGCCCTTTACGAGCAGGCGGCGGACGTCATGGGCGGCCTGGGCGCCTACGCCTTCCTCGCCGCCTCGACGGCGCGCGACGATGCGGGGGCGCAGGGCTTCGAGGCCAATATCCGCGAGAAGATGACGGTCATCGCCACCCCGACCGTCTGGCTGACGCTGGAGATCAATCAGCTGGAGGAGGCCGAGATCGCCGCGGCGCTTTCCGCCCATCCCGCCGCCGCGCGCTGGTCGCCCTGGCTGCGCCGGGTGCGGGCCATGAAGCCGCACGAGCTGTCCACCGAGCTGGAAACCTTCATCGCCGAGCGCGGCCCGATTCAGGCCCAGTGGCCGCGCCTGTTCGACGAGACCCTGGCGGCGCTGCGGGCCGACGCCGACGGCGAAAGCCTGACCCTGTCCGAAGCCCTGAACCGTCTCAGCGACGCCGACGCCGCCAAGCGCGCGTCCGCCGCCGAAGGCCTGTCGAAAGCCTTCGCCGACAAGGCCCAGACCATGGCCATGGTCATGAACACCGTCGCCGCCGACAAGGCGCTGGAAGACAAGTGGCGCGGCTTCAAACGCCCCGCCGACAGCCGCCACCTGGGCAACGAGGTGGACGGCGAGAGCGTCGACGCCATGGCCGAGGCGGTGGCCGAAGCCTATCCGCGCATCTCGCACCGCTATTACGCGCTCAAGGCCAAGGCCATGGGCAAGACGACGCTGGATCACTGGGACCGCAACGCCCCCATCGAAGCCACGCCGCCGCGCACCTATGACTGGGCGCAGGCGCGCGAGGTGGTGCTGGCCAGCTTCAATGACCTCGGCGGCGACTTCGCCGAGCGCGCGGCCTGGTTCTTCGACCGGCCGTGGATCGACGCCAAGGCGCGACCGGGCAAGCAGTCCGGCGCCTACGCCCACCCGGTGACGGCGGACCGCCACCCCTATGTCTTCCTGAACTGGATGGGCGAGCGGCGCGACCTGCTGACCCTGGCTCATGAACTGGGTCACGGCGTGCATCAGACCCTGGCGGCGGCGCAAGGCTCGCTGCTGGCCGACACGCCGCTGACGCTCGCCGAAACGGCGTCGATCTTCGCCGAGGGGCTGACGTTTGACCGCCTGCTGGCCGAGGCGACGCCCGCTGATCAGCGGGCGCTGCTGGCGGGCCGCATCGAGGACGGGCTGAACACGGTGGTGCGCCAGATCGCCTTCCACCGCTTCGAGACCCGCTTCCACGACGAGCGCGCCAAGGGCGAGGTCCCGGTCGAGCGCATCGGCGAGATCTGGATGGAGGAGCTGGGCGCCAGCCTCGGCCCGGCGGTGACGCTGAACGCCGGCTATGAAAACTGGTGGGCCTACGTCAGCCATTTCGTCCACTCGCCCTTCTATGTCTACGCCTACGCCTTTGGCGACCTGCTGGTCGCGGCCCTGATGGAGACGCGCGCCAAGGACCCGGCGGCCTTTACGCCCCTCTATCGCGACCTGCTGTCGGGCGGCGGGGCGCACACCTATGTCGAGGCGCTGAAGCCCTTCGGCCTCAACCCGCGCGACCCGGCCTTCTGGACCATCGGCACGAAGCGGTTGGAACGGTTGGTCGATCAGTTCGAGGCGCTGGGCTGAGTTGACAGCGACCGCCACGCCGCAGAGCGTGGCGGTATGACTGTTTCACTGAAGATCGCCGCCCTCGCCGCCGGACTCATGCTGGTCGCGGCGCCCGCCCTCGCGCAGACGCCGCCGACGGCCAACCACCGCGCCCTCGCGGCGGGCTACAAGGCGCTGACCATGTGCAGCGCCCTGCATACGGCGCGGGAAGCCGGCGCGACCCGCACCCCGGCCAGCGTCGAGGCCAATGAACTGGTCGGCATCTATCCCGAGCTTCAGCCCCTGGTCGCGGCGATGACGGTCGACATGGCGGGCGATGTCGTCTCCGTGGACTGGGACGAGACGGCGCCGGCGCGCGTCGCCATCCATACGCCGGGACGCGGCTGCGTCATTCAGCCGATAGGCTATGTCGTCGGCAGCGCGCCCGTGCGGGCGGCGCAAACGCGGCGTGCCTCGCCGCCGGCCTTGCCGACGGGCAAGGCGCAGGGCGATGCAGCGGCGCTGGACACGGCCATGGTTCAGGCGTTCGGCGGCGGCTTCGGCGCGGGCAGCAATACGACGGGCGTGGTGGTGCTGCAGGACGGCCGGATCGTGGCCGAGCAATACGCTGACGGGTTCGGCCCCAACACGCCGCAACGCACATGGTCGGTGGCCAAGAGCTTGGCCGGGACGCTGATCGGGGCGGCGGTGCAGCGCGGCGAGGTGGATGTGAAGGCCCCCGCCGCCATCACCAACTGGCGGGGCCAGGGCGATCCGCGCGGCGTGATCACGCTGGAGAGCCTGATGCGCATGGCGTCGGGCCTGACCAGCGATACGGCGGGTAACCGCACCGACGCCCTCTATTTCGGCGGGACTGCGGTCGATGAGCAGGCGCCGGGATGGCCGCTGCTGGCGCCGGTCGGCTCGACCTATCGCTACGCCAACAACGACACCCTGCTGGCGACCCTGGCTGTGGCCCCGACGTTCGCGGCCCATCCGCCCGCCGAGCTGTTCGACCGGCAGGGCATGACGCACACCTTCGCCGAGACCGACTGGCGGGGGAACTACATCCTGTCGAGCCAGGTGTGGACCACGGCGCGCGACCTGGCCCGCTTCGGTCAGCTCTATGTTCAGGACGGGGTCTGGGAGGGTCAGCGCATCCTGCCCGAGAACTGGCGCGCCTTCGTCTCGACGCCCGCGGGACCGCAGCCGCCGACCGGCGCCTTTGGCTACGGCGCGACCTTCTGGGTGATGAACCGCTCGCCGGGCGTGCCCGCAGACGCCTTCGCCGCCTTTGGCAATCGGGGACAGTATGTGGTGATCGTGCCGAGCCGGAACGTGGTCATCGTGCGGCGCGGGGAGGACCCGGCGGGCAAGGGTTTCGACGTCGCCGCCTTCGCGCGCGACGTTCTGGCTGCGCTTGATTGAGGCGGGGCCTTGAGCGCCGCGCCCTGACCGCTATAAGAGCCGTCGAAATCTCGACTCTTTTCCGGAAGACCTGAATGGCCGACCAGCACGCAGACAGCACCGACCACGCCTATGTGCATGGCGCGATGGAAATCTCGGAACAGGTTTCGACCTGGCACCTGTTCATGTTCATGGCCAAGTGGGGTTCGCTGCTGACCGCCGCACTGCTGGTGCTGCTGACAGTCTGGTTCGCCGTGGGGGCGGGCTTCATCGCGGGCGCTATCGGCGGCGTGGCGGTTTTCGTGATCGGCTTCTTCGCCCTGCGCTCCAAGCCTGCTCACTGAAGTCTCGCGTCGCGTCGGCGGCGCCGTGATGTCATTGAGGCCCGCTGATCTGTCAGGTCAGCGGGCTTTTTCGTGTCTGGCGTGGCGGCGAGGTTGGTTGAAAATTGCGCCTTTGGCCCGTTTCTCTGGCTGCTTGGCAACAAATTGTCAGAAGTCAGCGCTATTTGCGCTTTGACGGCCGGATCGCCTTCGTCCTAACCTTCCTGTCTTGGGGATTTGGGAGGGATTCGCTTGGCTGTCGCCATCGCCGTGACCCGCGAGCGCCGTGAAGGCGAAACGCGTTGCGCTGTAACGCCGGAGACGGTGAAAAAGCTGATCGCGCTTGGCGCGACCGTCTCGGTCGAGGCCGGGACGGGCGTCGGTTCGTCCATTCCCGACGCCGACTACGCCGAGGCCGGGGCCACGGTGAAGCCCGACACCCGTGCGGTGCTGGAGGGCGCCGACATCGTGCTGAAGGTGCGCGGCCCGACGGCGCAGGAGACCAGCGCGCTGAAGCCCGGCGCCATCGTCATCGCCATGCTGGACCCCTATCGCGAGAAGGATACAGTCGATGCGCTGAAAGGCGCCGGCGTCACCGCCTTCGCCATGGAATTCGTGCCGCGCATCACCCGCGCCCAGGTCATGGACGTGCTGTCGTCCCAGGCCAATCTGGCCGGCTACCGCGCGGTGATTGAGGCGGCCTACGCCTTCGGCAAGGGCTTCCCGATGATGATGACGGCGGCGGGCACGGTCGCCCCGGCCAAGGTCTTCGTCATGGGCGTCGGCGTCGCGGGCTTGCAGGCCATCGCCACGGCCCGGCGGCTGGGCGCGGTGGTCACCGCCACCGACGTGCGCCCGGCCACCAAGGAACAGGTCGAGAGCCTCGGCGCCAAGTTCCTGGCCGTCGAGGACGAGGAGTTCAAGAACGCGCAGACGGCGGGCGGCTACGCCAAGCCGATGTCGCCGGAGTATCAGGCCAAGCAGGCCGTCCTGACCGGCGAGCACATCAAGAAACAGGACATCGTCATCACCACCGCCCTGATCCCCGGCCGCGCGGCGCCGGTCCTGGTCAGCGCCGAACAGGTGGCGTCGATGAAGCCCGGCTCGGTCCTGATCGATCTGGCGGTCGAGGCGGGCGGCAATGTCGCCGGCGCCAAGGCGGGCGAGGTCGTCACGACCGCGAACGGCGTCTCCATCGTCGGCTACACCAACCTGCCGGGCCGGATCGCGGCCGACGCCAGCGCCCTCTATGCGCGCAACCTGGCCGCCTTCGTCGGGTTGATGCTCAAGGACGGCGTCGTGACGCTGGATCTGGACGACGAAATCCTCAAGGCCGCCGTCGTAACGCATGGCGGGGCCGTCGTGCATGAAGGAGTGAAGGGCTGATGGAACACGTCGATCCCACCGTCTTCCGCCTAGCCATCTTCGTGCTGGCGATCTTCGTCGGCTATTATGTGGTGTGGAGCGTGACGCCTGCCCTGCATACGCCGCTGATGGCCGTGACCAACGCCATTTCCAGCGTCATCGTCGTCGGCGGCCTGATCGCCGCAGCCGCGCTTAGCCCCGAGGCCGCTGGCCCGAACGCCTGGATCGCCAAGGGCGCGGGCGTGGTCGCCGTGACGCTGGCCAGCGTCAACATCTTCGGCGGCTTCATGGTCACGCGACGGATGCTGGCCATGTACAAGAAGAAGGAAAGGCCCAAGGCTTCGTGATCTTTTCGCCGACCCTGTTCGCCTTCTATGTCTCCTGGGCCGTCACCGGTCTGGGCGTGGCGCTGTGGATCTGGAGCTGGGTGCGGGTCAAGGATCCCATCGGCAAGCTGCGGTTTCAGGACTGCGGCGTGGTGCTGGTCTTCGCCGCCGTGCTGACGCGGATCGTCATCCAGGACCGCGAGATGACGGTCTTCGACTGGGCCATGATATTCCTCGGGCCGCTGTTCATCGCCGCCGCGCTGTGGCGACTGTCCCGCACCCAAAGCCTGACCAAACGCTAAGAGTAACCGTGATGAAGACCACCCTGATTTTCGCCGCCGTCCTGACCGCCGCTGTGGCCGTATCCGGCGCCGCCTCGGCCCAGAAGACGGAAGAGGTCGGCCAGAACCCCTACGGCGGCCTGCACTGGTCCGTCGCCGCGCCGGAAGGCGCGACCTGGGCGCTGCAATGTCAGTTCGCCCCGGTGACCATCCGCGGCATCCACATGAACCGTATCAACCATACCGGCACGGGCCGCATGGCCGGGCGTCTGCCGGGCGACAACGGCAGTTGCCGCCTGACCAAGACCGGCGGCGAGGGCGGCGTCGGCGTCGCCCTGGTCAAGGCCGGCAAGGCCAACGCTGCGGGCACGCGCGACGCCGCCGCGCCGGCCGTGATCAACGTTTTCTGACTTTTATGACCGACTGACATGACCCTGGGGGAGGGGATCTGATGAACGCATCCATAGCCGCGCTGGCCTATCTGGCCGCGGGGGTCCTGTTCATCCTCTCGCTCAGGGGCCTGTCCAGTCCGGAGACCAGTCGCCGGGGCAATACGCTGGGCATGATCGGCATGGGTCTGGCCGTCGGCGTCACCCTGCTGACGCTGGGGACGTCCGGCGCGCTGGACCTGCTGACCCTGGCCCTGATCGGCGGCGGCGTCGTGGTCGGCGGGGGCGCGGGGGCGTTGATCGCCAAGCGGGTGCCGATGACGGCCATGCCGCAACTGGTCGCGGCCTTCCACTCGCTGGTCGGTCTGGCCGCCTGTCTGGTGGCGGTCGGCGCCGTCTATGCGCCCGACGCCTTCGGCATCATGACGGCCGAGGGCGGCATCAAGACCCTGTCGATCGTCGAGCTGAGCCTGGGCGTCGCCATCGGGGCCATCACCTTCACCGGCTCGGTCATCGCCTTCGCCAAGCTGGACGGCCGGATGAGCGGCTCGCCCATCCTGCTGCCGGCGCGGCACCTGATCAACATCGGCCTGGCCCTGGGTCTGGTCTTTCTGATCGGGGTGTTGATCGGCACCGGCGGCACGGCCATCTGGGCCTTCTGGGGCGTCTTCGCCATCGCGCTGATCCTCGGCGCGACCTTGATCATCCCCATCGGCGGCGCTGACATGCCGGTCGTGGTGTCCATGCTGAACTCCTATTCCGGCTGGGCCGCAGCGGCGCTCGGCTTCACGCTGGAGAACATCGCCCTGATCATCACCGGCGCCCTGGTCGGCTCGTCGGGCGCCATCCTCAGCTACATCATGTGCAAGGGCATGAACCGCAGCTTCATCAGCGTCATCCTGGGCGGCTTCGGCGGCGGTGACGCCGCCGCCGCCGGCGGCGCGGGCGCGGTCGAGACGCGCCCGGTCAAGCAGGGCTCGGCCGAGGACGCGGCCTTCATCATGAAGAACGCGTCGAAGGTCATCATCGTCCCCGGCTACGGCATGGCCGTGGCCCAGGCCCAGCATGCGCTGCGCGAGATGGCCGACAAGCTGAAGGAGGAGGGCGTCGAGGTGAAGTACGCCATCCACCCCGTCGCGGGCCGGATGCCGGGCCACATGAATGTCCTGCTGGCCGAGGCCAATGTGCCGTACGATGAGGTGTTCGAGTTGGAGGACATCAACTCCGAGTTCTCCTCCGCCGACGTGGCCTTCGTCATCGGCGCCAACGACGTCACCAACCCGGCGGCCAAGACCGACCCGCAATCGCCCATCTACGGCATGCCGGTGCTGGACGTGGAAAAGGCGGGCACCGTCCTCTTCATCAAGCGCGGCATGGCGGCGGGCTACGCCGGCGTCGAGAACGAGCTCTTCTTCCGCGACAACACCATGATGCTGTTCGCCGACGCCAAGAAGATGGTCGAGGGGATCGTGAAGTCGCTCTAGGGCGCGGACGGCTCGGCGCGGCAGTCCCCGTAGGCTTCGTTATAGGGGCGGCCAAAGCAGGCGATCAGGCTGTCCAGAACCTTGAGGTTGACCGGCCATTCCAGGTCGAATCCATAGGTGGCTTTGAATCGCTCAGCCGCGCGGTCAAAATCAGCGGGTTTGGGCGTGGCGGCCAAGCGTTCTCGGGCCGCCACCAAGCCTGCGCTGTCCTGATGAAGGAAGGCGATGGTTCCCAGAGCGTAGTCCGAGAAGCCGCTGTTGGGCGTTTCCGGGTTGACCCCGGCCATCATCAGACGCGTGGCGGCCTGGGTCTGGCCGAGGCCCGCGCGAAGTTGACCCTCATGCCAGTAGTTGAGGTGTAGTTCACCTGGGGTCAGGTCGCTCCAATGCGTCTTGCGATAGGCGCTCAGAAGCTCAGCGGCGACGGCTGCGCATTCGGGTTTTTCACTCAGGGTTCTCCAGCCGCCATTCAGATCCTGATCAAAGGCCGTTGGCGTCAAGGCCAGAAGAGCCGCCCGGTCGTGAGCGCAGGGATCGACGGCGGGCAGCGACTGGGCCAGCGCAAGCGATAGCAACGTGATCAACATGGCGTGGCCCCCAACCCTTGAATTGCACGTTAGAACATCGGTGTTTTGTGGCCAAAGCGCGGCGACGTTGAGTCTGGCCGCGAACAGCGCCATCAAGGCCCTGAAACACCTAGCGAGGCGGCCATGACGGAGGAGGGGGAGATCGTGTTCAGCGCGGACGAGATCATCGCCAACCTGTCGCTGGCGCCGCACCCCGATGGCGGGCATTTCCGGGCCATGGCGCGCGATCCGGGCATGGCGGCCTGCGGGTCGGAGGCCTCGACCAACTATCGTCTGGTGACGGCGGACGCGGCGGGCGAGTGGCGGCTGGTCGACACGACCGAGATCTGGGCCTTCTACATGGGCGCGCCGCTGTCGCTGGAGATTGTCACCGATCGGGGCCTGCGTCCGCTGGTTCTGAGCCCTGACTGTCCGCAGGCGGCGGCGCCGCAGGGCGCGTGGCGAAGGTTGCGCAGTCTGGGCGACTGGACCCTGGCCAGTTGTTCGACGGCGCCCGGTCTGGCGGCGGATGCTGTGGAGACCCCGCATGGCTGAACTCAAGACCCAGCCGACCGACGCCTCGGTCGAGGACTTTCTGGCCGCCGTCGAACCGGCGCGGCGGCGCGAGGACGCCCAGGCCGTCTGCGCCCTGATGCGCGAGGTTACGGGCGAGGCGCCGGTGATGTGGGGATCGTCCATCGTCGGCTTCGGCCGCTACACCTATGTCAACACGACTAAAAAGCCGGCCGACTGGCCCATCATCGGCTTCTCGCCACGCAAGGCGGCGGTGACCGTTTATATCATGCCGGGATTCACTGCGCAGACCGATTTGCTGGACCGGCTGGGACCGCACACGACCAGCGTGTCCTGCCTCTATATCAAGCGCCTCGACCAGATCGACATGGGGGCGCTGCGTGACCTGTGTGAATGGTCGGTGGCCGAGATGAAGCGGCTCTATCCCGGATCGGCTTGCGGCGCGTGTTGACCCGCGTATAGCGAAAGCCATGCGCCATTTCCTGATCGCCGCCGCCGCCCTCTTGTCCGCCTGCGCCACGGCGCCGCTGACCGCCGTCGAAACGCCGGTCGAGACGATCGACCTGCTGCTGACCTCGGCGACGGTGGTCGATGTCGAGAAGGGGACCGTCACGCAAGACCAGATGGTGGCCGTGCGCGGCGGCGACATCGTCGCCGTCCTGCCCGAGGGCGAGGTCAGCCGCTATCGCGCGACGCGGACGGCGGATTTGGGCGACCGCTACGTCATGCCGGGCCTGTGGGACATGCATGTCCACTTCGGCGGGGGCGAGGCTCTGATCGAGGAAAACGCCGAGCTGATGCCCCTCTATGTCGTCAACGGCGTGGTCGCGGTGCGCGACGCGGCGGGCGATCTGGCGCAGCAGGTGCTGGACTGGCGGGACGCCCCGCCGACGCCCGACAGCCCGCGCATCTTCACCTCCGGTCCCAAGATCGAAGGCATCGCCCCGGTCTGGAAGGGCGTGATCGAGACCGGCAGCGAGGCGGACGTGGACGCGGCTCTCGATCGCCTTCAGGCCCTGCGCGTCGACTTCGTCAAGATCACCGACAACACCCTGAAGCCCGAGCTCTTCCTCTACGCGGTGCGCGAGGCGAAGAAGCGGGGCATGAAGACCTCGGCCCACATCCCGGCCAGCATCACCGTGCTGGAGGCGGCCGAGGCGGGTCTGTCGTCGATCGAGCACCTCGACTACGCCATGAAGGCGGGCTCGAAGGATGAAGCCGCTATCGCCGCCGACTATCTGGCGGGCAAATACACCTATGCCCAGACCATGCGGCGCTACGCCGACACCTTCGACGTCGAGACGGCGCGGCGGGTCTATGCGCGGTTAAGGGAACTGGGCACGGCGGTGTCGCCGACCCTCTATGGCTCGACCACGCTGGCGAACCTTGATCTGGACGACCATTCGCACGACGCCGGGCTGGCCTATGTCGGGCCGGGCATTCGGGCCACCTATGACTGGCGCGTCCAGCGCGCGGCCCAGGCCACGCCGCAGCAGGTGGCGGACCGCCACTTCGTCAAGGATGTCACCGCCCGCACCCTGCCCATGCTGCGCGACGCGGGCGTGGTCATCCTGACCGGAACGGACGCGGGCTTCCTCAACTCGTTCAACTACCCGGGCTTCTCGCTGCACGACGAGATGGCGCTCTATGTGAAGCTGGGCCTGACGCCCCGCGAGGCCTTGATGGGGTCGGTCGTGGACGGGCCGCGCTTCCTGAACCAGGGCGAGCGCTACGGCGCCGTGGCGGCAGGCAGGTCGGCCGACCTGCTGGTGCTGGAGGCCAACCCTCTGGCCGACATCAGCGCCACGCGCGGGGTCCACGACGTCGTGCTGCGCGGACGGCTGATCGATGCGGGCGAACTGGAGCGGATGCGCGGCGAGATCCGCGCCCGCGTGGCGGCGCGCGAAACCGCCGCGCGCTGAGGCTCAGGCCGCCAGGCGCCAGTCGGCGTGCGGGGCGGCGGGGGCGTGGAACTCGTCCCACAGGGCGTCTTCGTCGGAATAGCGGCTGCTGGCCGAGGCCGAGATGACGTCCACGACCTGTTCTTCCTGACGATCCCAGATGACAGCCAGATCGGATGCCCCTTCGGCTTCGCAGGGCACGATCATGTAGCGGCTGGCGAAGGTCGGACGGGCGGGCTTCTGAACGGTCGGGGCGGCGGTGCGGGCGAAGGCCATGTCGTGAACTCCTGAAGCGATTGCCTCTTGCTGATGTTGAGAGGATGCAGCAGCATTGCGTCAGGTTCGGACGTATCTCTGTGGAGAAGTTTCAGTGCGGCACGACAAGGCGGCGATGGTTATCGACCTGGCGCGGGGAATGGCGGCCAGCGCCGAGGGATTGACGCTGAACGAGATGGCGGGGCAACTGCGCGTCGGACGCCGCACAGCCGAGCGAATGCGCGATGCGGTGCTGATGCTGTTCCCGCAGGTGGAGGAGGTGTCGGACCCCCCGACCAAGCGCTGGCGCATTCGCGGCGGCCTGTCGGCCTTTGAGCAGGCGCCGACCGCGACCGAGATGCTGGAACTGACCAAGGCGGCGGCGGGTCTGCGCGGTGCGGGCGAGGCGGGCCGCGCGGCGGCGCTGGAGGGGCTGGAGCGCAAGGTGAAGGCGGCGATGCGCTCGACCACCCTGAACCGGCTGGCCCCCGATCTGGAGGCCCTGGTGCGGGCAGAGACCATCGCCGTCCAGGCCGGGCCGCGTCCCTCGGCGGACGAATCCGTACTGGCCGAGATCCGCGGGGCGGTGCTGGCGGGGCGGCCTCTGGGCTTCATCTATTCGCGACCGGGGGCCGAGGCGCGTAGCCGCAGCGTCGCGCCTTGCGGCATCATGTTCGGCCGCGCCAACTATCTGGTGGCGGCGGACCGCGACAGCGGCCGCATTCAGACCTTTCGCCTTGATCGGATGACCTCGGTCGAGGCCGGCGACGGGGTGGCCACGCCGCCAGCTGATTTTGACCTGGCCGCCTTCGCCAGCCAGTCCTTCGGCATCTATCAGGACGAGATCGAAGACGTGGTGCTGCGCGTCACGCCCGAAGGCGCGACCGAGGCGCGCGGCTGGCGCTGGCACCCGACGCAGACGCTGGAGGATCAGCCGGACGGTTCGGTGGTGGTGCGGTTCCGCGCCTCCGGGATGCGGGAACTGGCCTGGCATCTGTTCAGCTGGGGCGAGCAGGTGACCATCGAGGCGCCGCAGCGACTGAAGGCGGTGATGGCCGGCGAACTGGCGGCGGCGGGCCGCGCCCTCGAACGGGCCAAAGCATGAGGGAACAGTAAGCTGACGACGGCATTGCGTCGCCTATGCTGAAGCTGAACCGTCCGGAGTTTTTACCTTTGCGTCTGAAAGCCTTCGCCGCCTCGACCTTTCTGGCCGCCGCCCTGCTGGGCGCCTGCGCCGCCACGCCCTTGCCCCCCGGAATGTGGGATAGGCGGGCTGCGCCGGTCGTCGAGGTCACGCGCGACGGCGACCGCTGGACGGCGGACTATGTCTTCAACAGGGAGGCGCCGGTCTGGGCCTTCATGGACTCGGCTCTGATGACCGACGTGCGTCAGCCCTGGCGTCCGACCCAGTGGACGGTCGAGACGCCCGGCGTCGTCATGGAGCGGCATGGCCACTACGACGTGATCCGCACTCTGGACGGCGGCCCTGTGCCCCGTCACGTCCGTTTCTCGCTCAAGCCCAGGGCGGTCTATCTGGAGGCGGAATACGGCACCCTGACCTTCTCCGACGGCGCCGTGGCCCTGCCGACGCGCCAGTTCGACGTCTTCGCCCTGTCATCTGTCGCGGCGGCTGAGGCCATGCCGGCTGATCTGAACGGCGTTGATCTGGAAGGCGGCGCCTCCACGGTGACCTGGCGGGACATGGCCGGGCCGGTGCTGTTCAACGGCGAGCGTCGCGCCAACCTGACCACGACCGGCGAGCGCTCCTACGTCCTGCTGGGGCAGGCGCGGGTGACGCCAGGCAGGGGCCTGACCACGGTCATCGACCCCAATCTGCCGCCGTGGATCGGCGAGGAGATCCGCAGCTTCGCCCCCCATGTCGGCGACTACTACCTGCGCCGTCTCGGCGCGCCGGGCGTGGGCAGCGAGACCTCGACCGTCATGGTCAGCTGGAATGGTCCGACCGAGCGTCTGTCCAGCATGGGCGGCAGCGTCCTGCCCGGTCTGATCGTCATGAAGTTCGAGGGCGTCGGCGTCTTGAACCCCAGCCCTGAGGTGCTGGAACGCTCCCGCTGGTTCATCGGCCACGAAAGCGCGCACTTCTGGCTGGGCCAGGCGGTTCGATATGAGTTCGCGCGCGACGCCTGGATCACAGAAGGGGGCGCCGACCTGATGGCGGTGCGGGCCTTGAAGGCGCTGGACCCGGCCTATGACGATCGTGCGGAACTTCAGACCGAGGTGGACGACTGCATCGCCCTGTCCCGCAACAAGCCGGTGGCCGAGGCGGGCGACCGGGGCGAGCACCGCGCCTACTATGCCTGCGGCGCGGTCTTCGCGATGACGGCGGAGGGGGCGCAGAAGCGGCGCGACGGGGACTGGTTCGACTTCCTGCGCCCGGTTCTGGCCGCCAACCGCGAGGACGGCGTTTTGAGCCGCGCGGAATGGCTGGAGGCCCTGACCCGGGTGTCCGGCGACCCGTCATTGGCGCAGACCATCGACCGGATGCTGGATCTGGGGGTGGGCGATCCGGCGGCCGAGATCGCCAGCCTGTTCCGCAAGACCGGCGTTCCCCACCGGGTCGAGAACGGGAAGGTCGTGCTGATCTGATCGCCGTTATTTGATCGGGATCAAGGACCGAACCCTGGCTCAGGCGTTCTATCGTTCTGGAACGAGAGGAGGTCGTCATGACCTGGTCCAGCCTGATCGTCTATGTCGATGACGAAGCCGATAGCACCCAGCGGATCGAGCAGGCTTGCACCCTGGCCAAGGCGCATGGGGCGCACCTGATCGGGGTTTCGGCCTGCGCGCCGGAAACGCCGCTGGCTGACGCCTACGGCGCGGGCATCCTTCTGGGCGAGGTGCTGACGGCCCAGCACGAACGCGCTGAGAGCGCGCTGAAGGGGGCGGAGGACCGCTTCCGCGGGGTCGCCACCCGCGCGGGCGTGGGCTGCGAATGGCGCGCCGACGTGGGCGATCCGACCAGCCTTCTGGTCAGGCACGCCCGCGCCGCCGACGTGCTGATCGTCGGGCGCGATGCAGCCGACGCCAGCGGGTGGCGCGCGCCGCATCCGGCGGATCTGGCCATGCGAGCCGGACGCTCCGTCCTGATTGTGCCGCCGAACCCGGCGCGGCCGGTGGTCGGCGCCCCGGTCTTGCTGGCCTGGACCGACGGCCGCGAAAGCCGTCTGGCCGCCGTCGCCGCCATTCCCCTGCTGCGCGCGGCTGAAAGCGTGCGGGTGCTGGAACTCTGCGATCCCGAGGACATGGACGGCGCGCGGCTGCGCACCGCCGACGTCGTGGCCTGGCTGACCCGTCATGGCGTCAGGGCCGAGGCCGACGTTCGCGCCCACGACGACCGGGCGACGGGCCGCCGTCTGCTGGACTGCGCCGCAGAGATGAAGGCCGGCGCCATCGTCAGCGGCGCCTGGGGCCATGCGCGGATGCGGCAGTGGATCTTCGGCGGCGTGACGCAGACCCTGATCACGGAAAGCCCGGTAGCCCTGTTGTTGGCGCACTGAAGGAGCTTTCCTCCCCATTTTATGGGGAGGTGGCGCGGAGCCGAAGGCGACGTGACGGAGGGGGAGACTCGACGGGAGCCGTTTGCGCCGCCCCCTCCACCGCTACGCGGTCCCCCTCCCCATGAAATGGGGAGGAAAGAGATTGGTCAGGCAAAGGGATAAGGACTCACCGATTTCGACCAGTCGTCCACCGTCAGGGCGCGGCCGACCGGCGGGGCGGCGCGTTCGGCGCAGGGGTGGCGTTCACACAGGCGACAGGCCGGGCCGATGGGCGTGACCTCGGGATTTTGCAGGTCGAGGCCGCGCGCATAGGTCAGGCGGTGGGCGTGTTTCAGCTCGCAGCCCAGGCCGATGGCCAGGTCCTGGCCCTCGGTGAAGGCGTCCTGACCCTGGCGGTCCACCGTGCGGGCCAGGGTGAACCAGCGCCCGCCGTCTGGCGTCTCGATGATCTGGGTGACGATCCGGCCCGGCGTGCGGAAGGCGGAATGCAGCCGCCAGCGCGGGCAGGCCCCGCCGAAGCGCGAAAAGGGAAAGGCGCCCGAGGCATAGCGTTTCGACACATTACCCGCCTGATCCACCCGCATCAGGAAGAAGGGCACGCCGCGCGCCGTCGGGCGGGACAGCGTCGTCAGCCGGTGCGCCGCCTGTTCAAAGCCGACGCCGAAACGGGCCTGCAGCCGGGCCATATCATAGCCGGTCTCTTCCGCCGTGCGCTGGAAGGCGGCGTAGGGCATCAGGATGGCGGCGGCCAGGCTGTTGGTCAGCGAGGTCTTCAGAAGGTTGCGGGTCGGGCCATCGGGGGCGTTGGCCGCTTCGGTCAGGGCTTGAAGCTCGGCGCCATGCTCCATCAGGGCCAGCTGGCAGGCGACGGCGAAGGCGCGCGACGACGGGCCGAGCGTGTCGGACAGCAGCAGCCGCCCCCGGTGCGGGTCGAAGCGGCGGGTCCATTCGACCATGACCTCGGCGGGCAGGGTGCGGACCGTCAGGCCGTGCCGGGCGAACAGCCGCGCGCGGGCCAGGGCCTCGAAACCTTCGTCAGGCGATGAGGCCTCGGCGCGAAGGGCCTCGTGCAGGGCCTCGCCCAGGGCGTCCAGTTCGGGGACATGGTTGTGGCGCGCCTGAATGTATTCGCGCACCCATTCGGACGGGCTGTCGGCGGGAGAGGCGGCGCCGGCCACCTCGGCCTCGGCCCGGTCGCGCACGCGCCGGTCGGAAAAGGCGCGATAGAGCCGCAGGATGGCGTCGGCGGCGGCGGGCTGGTCCTCGGCCAGTTGCACGATCTCGTGGCGCGGCACGGCCAGGCCCTGGAACAGGGGGTCGGCGAAGGCCTCGGCCAGTTCGGCCTCGGACGCCGGGCCGCCGGACTGGCCCAGGTTCCTCAGGTCCACGTCATAGGTCTCGGCCAGACGCAGCAGCAGCTGGGCCGAGACGGGGCGCTGGTTGCGCTCGATATGGTTCAGATAGGAGGGTGAGACGCCCAGGTCGCCCGCCATCGCCGTCTGCGACAGGCCGAGGTCGCGTCTCAGCCTTTTCAGGCGGCCGCCGAGGAAGAGTTTGCGATCAGCGGCGGCGTTCATGGCGCGATGATGTCACGATATGACTGAATGGCAAGTGTCATGACGTGACTGTTTGACTTGAATGATGGGGGTGCGGCTGTGTCAATCATGACGGCGGCGTGTTCGGGTCTTCGGGACAGCGGCTGCGGCCGCGCCTTATCGAGAACGAGACGAACATGACGACCTTCGCCGATCTGGTTCCTTCGCCCGCCGGCCGTTTCGACGGCATCGAACGCCCCTATACGCCGGAGGATGTCCTGCGCCTGCGCGGCTCGGTTCCGGTCACCCACACGCTGGCCGAGCGCGGCGCCAACCGCCTGTGGGAGCTGTTGCACACCGAGCCCTTCATCAACGCCCTGGGCGCCGTCACCGGCAATCAGGCGATGCAGATGGTTCGCGCGGGGCTGAAGGCCATCTATCTGTCGGGCTGGCAGGTCGCCGCCGACGCCAACACCGCCGGGGCCATGTATCCCGACCAGTCGCTGTACCCGGCCAACGCCGCGCCGGAACTGTGCCGTCGCATCAACCGCACCCTGCAACGCGCCGACCAGATCGAGCACGCCGAAGGCGGGGCCAAGCGCGACTGGTTCGCCCCCATCGTCGCCGACGCCGAGGCCGGCTTCGGCGGGCCGCTGAACAGCTTCGAGATCATGAAGGCCTTCATCGAGGCGGGCGCCGCCGGCGTCCATTTCGAGGACCAACTGGCGTCGGAGAAGAAGTGCGGCCACCTGGGCGGCAAGGTCCTGATCCCGACCCAGGCGCATATCCGCAACCTGGTCGCGGCCCGTCTGGCCGCCGACGTCATGGGCACGCCGACCCTCACGGTCGCCCGCACCGACGCCGAGAGCGCCCAACTGATCACCTCCGACATCGACGAGCGCGACCAGCCCTTCATCGACCGCGACAACCGCACGCCCGAGGGCTTCTTCCGCCTGAAGGAGGGCACCGGCCTGGACCACTGCATCGCGCGCGGCCTGTCCTACGCCAACATCGCCGACCTGCTGTGGTGGGAGACCTCGCACCCCGATCTGGACGACGCCAAGAAGTTCGCCGAGGCGATCCAGAAGGAGCATCCGGGCAAGCTGATGGCCTATAACTGCTCGCCCTCCTTCAACTGGAAGGCCAAGCTGGACGACGCCACCATCGCCAAGTTCCAGCGTGAGCTGGGGGCCATGGGCTACAAGTTCCAGTTCGTGACCCTGGCCGGCTTCCACAGCCTGAACAACTCGATGTTCGAGCTGGCCGACGGCTACCGCGATCGCGGCATGGCGGCCTATTCCGAGTTGCAGCAGCGCGAGTTCTCGAACGAGGCCGCCGGCTACACCGCCACCCGCCACCAGCGCGAAGTCGGCACCGGCTATTTCGATCAGGTCGCCACGGTGATCTCGAACGGCCAGTCCTCGACCACGGCCCTGAAAGACTCCACCGAAACCGCCCAGTTCCACGCCGCTTAGGAAAGGAATGACCCTATGGAACCTCTGAACCGACCCCACGCGATCATCGAATTCTGCCTGGCGCCGCTAGGTCTCGACCCGGACGCTGAGGCGACGCAGGAGGTCCGCAAGCGGCTGGAACACGTCATCAAGACGTTTCAGGCCAAGGCGGTGAAGCCGGTCAGCATCGACTTCTCGACCATGCCGTCACAGGTCATCAACGAAGCCGCCCACGGCTACGAATAGACGAAGACCCTCAGGCCGCTTGAACAGCGGCCTGAGGCGCGTCCGTGGTCAGCTCCTGCACCATGGCCAGCAGGGCTTCGACGCTGAACGGCTTGGCCAGATGGCGGTCGGCCCCGGAGTCCAGGCCGGCCGCGATATGCTCGGGCAAGGCGTTGGCGGTCAGCATGACGACCGGGGTGCGCGGCGCCCCCATGGCCACCTCATGCAGGCGGATTTCGCGCGTCGCCGTCAGCCCGTCCATCACCGGCATCTGCATGTCCATCAGCACCAGATCGAAGGCCGAGGCGCGACAGGCCTCGACCGCCTGGGCCCCGTCCTCGACCGAGACCAGATCGACGGCTTCCTGATCCAGGATCAGTTCGACCACGCGACGGTTGGTCGGATGGTCGTCGGCAACGAGGATGCGCAGGCGACGGGTGTTCTCGACAAAGACCGAGTCCCCGGACGCAACGACTGTCGGCTTCGGCGCAGCGGGGGCCTCGGCCGGGCGCAGGGGCAGGGTCAGGATGAAGGCGGCGCCGCCGCCCGGCTCGCTCTCGCACCCCAGACCGCCGCCCATCATGGCGGCCAGTTCGCGGCTGATCGCCAGTCCCAGGCCGGAGCCCCCGAAGCGTCGCGTGATGTCGCCGTCGGCCTGTTCAAAGCGGCTGAACAGCCGGTCGCGCGTCTCGGCGTCAAAGCCGATCCCGGTGTCCTGCACCACGAAGCGCAGGCCTTGCGGCCCGGCGTCGACCGTCAGGCTGACAAAGCCCGAGGCGGTGAACTTCACGGCGTTGGACACCAGATTGGTCAGGATCTGCTTCAGACGGACGGCGTCGCCGTGGACCCAGAGGCGGGCCTCGGGCGCGACTTCGACGAAGAACTGCAGTCCCTTGTCGCGGGCGGCGGCGGCGTAGAGCTGGGCCGCTTCTTCCGTCGCACGGGCCAGATCGAAAGGCTCCTCGCCCAGCTCCAGACGGCCGGATTCGACGCGCGCCAGGTCGAGGATGTCGCTGAGCAGGGTCTGAAGCGTCCGGCTGGAAGAATGGATCAGGTCCAGCATCTCGCGCTGCTGCACATCCAGATCAGTGCGGGCCAGGGCCTGGGCTACGCCGATGACGCCGTTGAGAGGAGTGCGGATCTCGTGACTCATATTGGCCAGGAACTGGCTCTTGGCGCGGTTGGCTGTGTCGGCTGCGTCTTTCGCTTCGGCCAAGGCCTGGGCGTCGCGTTTCAGGTCGGTGATGTCAGAGCAGACGGTGACCGTGCCCTTTTCGGCTGTGCGGCGATCCTGAACCCGCAGCCAGCGGTCGCCGACATTCTGTTCCATGGCTCCCAGCGGGCGGCGCCTGTTGGCGAGACGTTCGGCCACCCAGGCCTGCTCGCGGCCCTCGGCGCAGGGATAGATGCCGGCCTTGAGGCCGGCCTCCAGAATTTCCCGAAAGGTGATGCCGACCTTCAGGACTGCGGCGACCTCGGGGTTCACGTCGGCGTAGCGCTGGTTCCAGATCGCCAGTCGGTCGTCGGCGTCGTAGAAGCCCAGGCCGTCAGGCATGGCCTCGATGGCTTCGCGAAGCTGGCCCAGGGCGCTGTGGCGCGACCACCAGACCATGCCGGTCAGGAAGGCGGCGATGATGGCCAGCAAGCCGACGCTGGCCCCGATCCACAGGGTCAGCGTGGCTTCGGCGGCGGCGGCGCTCGGCAGGAGCACGCCGGGCGTCGGCGTGATGATCACGGCGCTCATGGCGACGAAATGAAGCCAGCAGACGCCGAGCGTTCCCAGGAGGGTGGCGGCGATCAGCCTTCTGAAGCCGACCCGCCATGGCAGGAGGGCGATGGCGCTGACCAGCAGCATGCCGCCGACGACCGCGACCGTCGCCAAGGGGGCGTTCCACGACAGGGTGGCGCCCGACAGGCGCAGTCCCGCCATGCCCATGAAATGCATTGAAGCCACGCCAAGGCCGCATGTCAGAGCAGCGACCACGCGACTGATCCGTCCGGCTTCGGCCAGCGCCAGATGCATGGCGACATAGAAGGCGACCACCACGACGCCAAGCGAGACGGCCGTTTCCCCGACATTGTAGCGGACCGGCACGCCGACGTCGTAGGCCTTCATGGCGATGAAATGCGTGCTCCACACCCCCAGGCCGGCGACCAGGGGCGCGGCGATCAGGTAGACACGTCGTGATCGTCGCGCGACGTTACGGGCGCGATCGAACAGGGAGAGAGCGATCAGCAGGCTGAATGTCGATACAAGCAGGGCGAATGGCAGAATCCGCCAGTCATGCTGCTGAACCAGGCAGTTCAGGATCGTATTCACGTCGCAAGCCCCTCCAGCCCCTTCGAAAAGACTGCCGCAAATCGGTGAACAAAATACGCTATGCGCGACAAACTTCGCCCATCCGATCGCCCTTCGAGTCGCGGTCAGCATAGGGTCAGTCGCTGAACAATGAGATAACGTCGATCTTCATGCCGTACGAGCATTCGCCTTCGCCGGTTGCGCCAACCGCCTCGTCCCGGCTCTGGACCGCCGGGGCCAGCGGCGGCGTGGCGATTCTGGTGATGGCGGTGCTGGCGGTGATGAAGCCGGAACTGGCGGGCTGGCTGGCGGCGGGGGCCGTGGCGGTGGCGACGGCGACCTGGCTGGTCAATCGTCGGCCGCCGGCTCTGGCCAGCATCAGCGACCTGGACGGAAGCAGCCCTGTCGATCTCGTTCCGGACGGCGCGCTGCTGGGCGATGTGTTTGAAGCCCTGGGTGATCCGATCCTGATCATCAGCGGTGGCGAGGCGGACGACATCGCCGGCCGTCGCATCGCCCTGGCGAATGCTGCGGCGCGCGAGCTGTTCCGGCTGACCGGAACGGGGGCGGGGCTGCTGGTCTCAGTGATCCGCGATCCCAAGGTGCTGGAGGCGGTGGACGAGGCCCTGTTCGGGGATTTCAGCAGCACGGTCGACTATGTCGGCGGCGGCGCCCAGGAACGACACTGGCGCGCCTTCGTGCGACCCTTGCCTGAACGGGACGCCCATCTGTGGGGCGCGGGGGCCATGGCGCTTCTGGCGCTGCGCGACGAGACGGATGCGCGACGCATGGAGATGATGCGAGTCGACTTCCTGGCCAACGCCAGCCACGAACTGCGTACGCCGCTGGCCTCGTTGTCGGGCTTCATCGAGACGCTGAAGGGGCACGCCAAGGATGATCCCAAGGCGCGCGACAGGTTTCTCGACATCATGGCGATTCAGGCGGATCGCATGGGGCGGCTCGTCGCGGACCTGCTGTCGCTGAGCCGGATCGAGCTGAACGAGCATATCGCGCCGCTGGGCCGGGTGGACCTGTCGCGAGCGGCGTCCGACGTGGTGGACGCGGTCAGCGTGATCTCACGCGAACGCGGCGTGACCATCAAGGCTGACCTGGGGCAGGGCGGCGCGACGGTCTCGGGCGATCGCGACGAAATCGTTCAGGTCATCCAGAACCTGATTGACAACGCCCTGAAATATTCAAGCAGTGGCGGCGTGGTGGAACTGTCCATCGACCGTGACCGGACTTTGGACGAGGCCATGGCGGCGCGGATGCCTGAAGGCACGCGCCTGTCGCTGGCCACGCCGGATCGAGAGGCGGGTCAGAGGTACGCCGTGGTCACGGTGCGCGACCACGGGCCGGGCATGGCCCGTGAACACCTGCCGCGCCTGACCGAACGCTTCTATCGCGTCGAAGGCCAGAAGAGCGGCGAGCGCCAGGGTACGGGCCTGGGTCTGGCCATCGTCCGTCACATCATCATCCGTCACCGAGGCGGGCTGACCGTCGACAGTGCGCTGGGGCAGGGCGCGATCTTCGCCGCCTGTTTCCCGTTGGCGCCCTTGCGAGAGGCGGAAACTGTGGGCGGATCGACGCCGTAACAGAACTGTCACGCGGCCGTCTTATTCCGCTCGCCAATCGCGGGCAGTTTCCCGGCCGAAACGCGCCGGACCCGGCACGTTAATGATTCACGCGTGCACGGACCCGGATGATCTGGATTTTCCTGTTACTGCTGATCGCATTCTCCGTGCTCGCCTATCTGGGCGGGCGCAGGTTGGCCGTGCGTCGCAGCCTGGGCGTCAGGGCCCATTCGCGTCCCGGCCAGCATGGTCTCTACGCCCTGATCTGGGTCGGCATGCCCGCCCTGGTGATGCTGATCGCCGCGTCGATCCTTTCCACGCCGCTGGAGCGCCAGATGATGGCGGCGGGGGCGCCGGACGCCGTCACCCAGCTGGAGCCCTTCCGTCGCGAGGCCTTCTTCTCGGATGCGCGCCGCATCGGCGATGGTCTGGAAGCCCAGCAGATCTGGCCCGCGCCCTATGCCGAGGAACTGCCGGCCGAGGGGCGTCGCGCCCATCGCATCTCGTCGGTCCTGGACTGGGGCGGGGGCGTTGCGGCCTTGATCGCAGCCATCCTGGGCGGCGTCTTCGTCTTCGTTCGCATCCGTCCTGACCTGCGCGCGCGTAACCGGGTCGAGAGCTGGATCAGCATCGTTCTGTTCGCCTGCTCGGCGGTGGCGGTGCTGACGACGGTCGGCATCATCTTCTCCCTGGTGTGGGACTCCTTGCGCTTCTTCAACTCGGTGCCGATCACGGAATTCCTGTTCGGGACCAAGTGGAGCCCGCAGATGGCGATCCGCGCGGACCAGATCGGATCATCGGGCGCCTTCGGAGCCGTGCCCCTGTTCGCGGGCACCTTCCTGATCATGATGATCGCCATGATGGTGGCGGGACCGATCGGCCTGTTCTCGGCCATCTATCTTTCCGAATACGCCGGGCGCCGCACCCGCGCCGTGGTCAAGCCTCTGCTCGAGGTTCTGGCCGGCGTGCCGACCGTGGTCTACGGCTTCTTTGCCGCCCTGACGGTGGGGCCGGCCTTCCGCGTCTTCTTCAACACCATCGGCGGCTGGCTGGTCGGGGGACCGCTGGACGGCATCGGCCAATACCTGCTGCTGGTGCAGAACCAGATGGCCCTCGTGGCCGGCGCGGTCATGGGCATCATGCTGATCCCCTTCGTCAGCTCCCTGTCCGACGACATCATGAACGCCGTGCCGCAGTCCCTGCGCGACGGTTCCTACGCCATGGGCGCGACCAAGTCCGAGACGGTCAAGCGCGTGCTGCTGCCCGCCGCCCTGCCGGGCATCGCCGGGGCCTTCCTGCTGGCCATATCGCGCGCCATCGGCGAGACCATGATCGTGACCATGGCGGCCGGTCTGGCCGCCAAGCTGACGCTGAACCCGCTGGATACGGTCACGACCGTCACGGTGCAGATCGTTACGCTGCTGACCGGGGATCAGGAGTTCAACAGTCCCAAGACCCTGGCCGCCTTCGGTCTGGGCCTGACCCTGTTTGTCGTCACCCTGCTGCTGAACATCGTCGCCATGCGCATCGTGCAAGCCTATCGGGAACAATATGACTGACGCGCCCGTCGACATTGGCGTGAAGACGAGCGCCGTCAGCCCCCGGACCGAGCGTCTGCAGGCCCGCCTGCGCGGCCGCTACGCCCGTGAGACCCGCTTCAAATGGTATGGCCGCGCGGCCATCGGCTTCGCCCTGGTCTTCCTGGTGATCCTGCTGGGCAGCATCATCATGCAGGGCCGCACGGCCTTCTACAGCCACAGCGTGACCCTGCCGGTCTACATGGACGCGTCGCGCATCGACCGCGCCTATCCCCAGGGCGCGAACTTCGAGCAGATCGTCGCTGAGCAACAGCTGCGTCGCCTCGGCATTCAGGACGATGCGCAAGGCACCAAAGCTGCAGCGATGAAGGCGCTGTTCTCGTCGGAGATCAAGTTCCAGGCGGCGGGCATGATCGCGCGTCAGCCCAGCCTGCTGGGCCAGACCGTGCCGGTCACGGCGCCCCTGGCCGACAACGCCGACCTTTATCTGAAGGGCAAGATTTCCCAGGCCACGCCCGAGGACCAGCGTCGCATCAGCAACGAGCAGATGGCCTGGCTGGATAGGATGAAGGCGTCGGGCGCTGTCCGAGCCCATTTCAACAGCGCCCTGTTCACCAAGGGCGACTCCACCCAGCCCGAGCTGGCGGGCCTGCTGGGCGCCGTGGTCGGTTCGGCCCTGATGCTGCTGGTCACGGCCCTGATCGCCATTCCGGTCGGCGTCGGCGCCGCCGTCTGGCTGGAAGAATACTCGCCGCGCAACCGGCTGACGGCGATCATCGAGGTCAACATCAACAACCTCGCCGCCGTGCCGTCGATCGTTTACGGCCTGCTGGGTCTGGCCCTGTTCATCAACTTCCTGCACCTGCCGCGCGCCAGCCCGCTGGTCGGCGGGCTGGTCCTGGCCCTGATGGCCCTGCCGACGGTGATCATCGCCACGCGCTCGTCGCTGAAGGCCGTGCCGCCGTCGATCCGCGAGGCCGCCCTGGCCATGGGCGCCAGCCGCACCCAGACCGTGTTCGGCCACGTCCTGCCCCTGGCCATGCCGGGCGTGATGACGGGGTCGATCATCGCCATGGCCCACGCCCTGGGCGAGACCGCGCCCCTGCTGCTGATCGGCATGATCAGCTTCGTCCCCGGCGTGCCCCACGCCATCGACGAGCCCGTCGGCGCCCTGCCTTCGCTGATCTACATCTGGGAGAACGCGTCGGAGCGCGCGTTCCACGAGCGGACCGCCGCCGCCATCCTTGTGCTCCTCGCCTTCATGATCGTCATGAACGCCGCCGCGATCCTGCTGCGTCGGCGGTTCGAACGCCGGTGGTAGTCTTATGAAGTTCAACATTTTTCGCGCCCCCGAGGGCCCGGGCGGCGGTTCCGCCGTCCGCGAGCCCGCGTCCCTGACGACCGCTCCGGTGGTCGGCGCCCATGCGTCTGCGCCCCTGGGTCCGATCAAGATCGCCGCGCGCGACGTCTCGGTCTTCTATGGCGACAAGCAGGCCCTGTTCGATGTCTCGCTGGACATCCCGGACAAGACGGTCACGGCTCTGATCGGGCCGTCGGGTTGCGGCAAGTCGACCTTCCTGCGGACGATGAACCGCATGAACGACACCATCCCCGGCTGCCGGGTCACCGGCCGCATCGAGATGGACGGCGGCGACATCAACGACCGCAAGATCGACCCGGTCCTACTGCGCGCCCAGGTCGGCATGGTGTTCCAGAAGCCCAACCCCTTCCCCAAGACGATCTATGAGAACGTCGCCTATGGGCCGAAGATTCACGGCCTGGCCACCTCCAAGGGCGAACTGGACGACATCGTCCAGAAGGCGCTGAAGCGCGCCGGTCTGTGGGAGGAGGTCGCCGACCGCCTCCACTCGCCGGGCACCGGCCTGTCGGGCGGCCAGCAGCAGCGTCTGGTCATCGCCCGCGCCATCGCGGTCGAACCCGAAGTCATCCTGATGGACGAGCCCTGCTCGGCCTTGGACCCGATCGCCACGGCCAAGATCGAGGAGCTGATCGACGAACTGCGTGAGCGCTACTGCATCGTCATCGTCACCCACTCGATGGCCCAGGCGGCGCGCGTGTCGCAACGCACGGCCTTCTTCCACATGGGCAAGCTGGTCGAGACCGGCGACACCGAAGAAATCTTCACCAATCCCCGCGAGCGCCGCACGCTCGACTATATCACCGGCCGCTTCGGCTAAGGGCAGTCATGAACCAGCACACGGTCAAGGCTTACGGCGACGAACTGAACCAGCTGACGGCCGAGGTCGTCCGCATGGGCGGTCTGGCCGAGGCTCAGGTGGCGGACGCCATCGAATCCGTCGCTCGCCGCGACGTGGCGCTGGCCAAGGCGGTGGTCGAGCGCGACAACCGTCTGGACGCCCTGCATCGCGACATCGAGAAGAAGTCCATCCGCCTGATCGCCCTGCGTCAGCCGGTGGCCTCGGACCTGCGCCGGACGCTTGGGGCCATGAAGCTGGCATCCGACCTGGAGCGCACCGGCGACCTGGCCAAGAACATCGCCAAGCGGGCGCTGATCCTGGCCGAAGGCGAGCCCATGCAGCCCCTGACCCGCTCGATCGAGCGGATGGGGCGGCTGGTCTCGACCCGCCTGCGTGACGTGCTGGACGCCTATACGGCGTCGGAGATCGAGCGCGCCCTTTCGGTGTGGAGCACCGACGACGAGGTGGACGAGCACTACAACGCCCTGTTCCGCGAACTGCTGACCTACATGATGGGCGACCCGCGCACGATCACGGCCTGCACCCACCTCTTGTTCATGGCCAAGAACCTGGAGCGGATCGGCGACCACGCGACCAATATCGCCGAGACGGTCCACTATGAAATCACGGGCGAGGAAATGCTGGGCGAGCGGCCCAAGGCTGTCCCCGGTCCCGGCGAGGAACAGACGTCCACGCCGCATATCTCGACCCTGCCGTCCGATCTGACGGACGACTGACTTCCCTTCCTGCTGACGACTTCGACTGCCCGGAGAGCCTGACGTGCAACCCTATATTCTGGTGATGGAAGACGAGGACGCCCTGGCCACCCTGCTCCAGTACAATCTGGAAAAGGAAGGTTATGACGTGACCGTGGCCGCGGACGGGGAGGAGGGGCTGCTTCAGGTCGACGAACGCCTGCCTGATCTGGTGCTGCTGGACTGGATGCTGCCCAAGCTGTCGGGCATCGAGGTCTGCCGGCGTCTGCGCGGCCGGGCCGAGACCCGCAACCTGCCGATCATCATGCTGACGGCGCGCGGCGAGGAATCAGACCGCGTGCGCGGCCTGGACACCGGCGCCGACGACTACATGACCAAGCCCTTCTCGATGACGGAACTGACGGCCCGCATCCGCGCGGTGCTGCGTCGCATCCGGCCGGGTCTGGCCGACGACCGCATCAACCACGCCGACATCGTCATCGACCGCGTCGCCCACCGCGTCCGCCGCGCGGGCAAGGAAGTCCACCTGGGCCCAACCGAGTTCCGCCTGCTGGACCACCTGATGAAGCATCCGGGCCGGGTTTTCAGCCGCGAACAACTGCTGGACGCGGTCTGGGGTTCTGACGTCTACGTCGAGGCCCGTACTGTGGACGTCCACGTGGGGCGTCTGCGCAAGGCCCTGAACGTCGAGGGTACGGTCAACCCGATCCGCACCGTGCGTTCTGCCGGCTATTCGCTGGACCTGAACAGCTAGGACGGCGCCGCGCCGGAGCAGCCCGGCGGGTTAAATTTCGGTCACCCGCATCCGTAGCCGCGGCGTGCGCCCTCATGACGGGAAGTCATGGGGAGAGCCGCGATGCCTGACGCAATCATTGCAATGCTGGCCTGGGTCGGTGTTGTCGCGCTCGGCGGGTTGGCGGCGGCTGTTTTGATGAAGGGCCGCGTGCGGTGGGGCTGGCTGGTCGCCGCTCTTCTGCTGATGGCCGTCTATGACGCCGTGCTGACGCGCGGTTACGGCCATATCCCGCTGTCGTTCGGTTCATCGAACTGGAACTGGGAAGGCAAGGCGCTGGCCGTCCTGCTGTCGCTGGTCGTAGCCAGCCTGCCGGTCATCGGCTGGAGGCGGGCGGGTATGACGTTGAAACAGGACCGACGGGGACTGACCGGCGCCTTGATCCTGTCAGGACCGCTGGCCGTTCTGTTCCTCGGGCTGGCCCTCTATTTCCCGGGGCAGGGGTTCGATCCGGACAGCCTGGCCTTCCAGTTGACCATGCCGGGCCTGGACGAAGAGCTGTTCTATCGCGGCGTCCTGCTGCTGATGCTGAACGAGGCCTTCGGCAAGCCGCTGCGCATTCTGGGGGCGTCCATGGGCTGGGGCGCGGCGTTGTCATCGCTGGCGTTCGGCCTGACCCATGCCCTGGGCTATTCGGACGGCGGCTTCACCTTCGAACCCTTGCTGATGGCGTCGACAGGCGGCGCGGCGCTGTTGCTCGTCTGGCTGCGTGAGAAGACCGGCAGCGTGCTGCTGCCGATCCTCCTGCACAACTATGGCAACGCGATCTTCATGCTGGTCTAGGCGGTCGGCTGTTCGATCTCGGCCGGGTCGATCTCATAGACGGTCGAGCAGTATTCGCAGGACGCGTGAATCTTGCCGTCGTCCTCGACCATTTCCGCCCGATCTTCGGGCGGGAAGGACTGCATGACGGCGACGATCCTTTCCCTGGAGCAGCGGCAAACGGCAGCCAGGGCCCTTGCGCCCTCCAACCGCACGCCATCCTCATGGAACAGGCGGAACAGCAGGGTTTCAGCGCTGATGGTCGGGTCGATCAGTTCGTCGTCGCCCAGGGTGAAGAACAGTGCGCGGGTGCGCTCCCAGACGTCTTCGGTCGAGCCGCGTGCGTCATCGCTGGCGATGACCTGGATCATCGCACCGCCCGCGCGCCAGGACGTGCCCGCCTCGGTGGTCACCTGACCCACGGCCAGACGCACCTTGGTCGGCACCTGTTCCGACTGGGTGAAGTAGTGCTCGGCGCACAAAGACAGGCTCTCGCCCTCGATCGGGGTGATGCCCTGGGTGCGTTCGAAGTCCTCGCCCCGATCAATGGTCATCACGAAGACGCCCTTGCCCAGAAGCGTCTGGGCGCCGGGACGGGCGAAGCCTTCCGACGCCTTGGCGACCTCTTCGGGATCGAAGCGGCAGAAGCCGCGCAGCGTGCCGGCGGTGTCATAGTCGGCGACGACATAGCGGACAGGACCGTCGCCCTGGGCCTGAACGATGAGCCGACCCTCGAACTTCAGCGCCGAACCGACGATGGCCGCCAGGACGCAGGCTTCGCCCAGCAGGGCGGCCACGGGTTCCGGGTAGTCGTGGGCCGAGAGGATCGTGTTGACCGTCTCGCCCAGGCGGACCAGGCGACCGCGCACCGGCCAGCCTTCGATCTGGAAGGCGGCGGCGAAGTCGTCGGCGGGGGCGGCGGCAGGCTGTGCGGCGGGCGCGTGATCGGTCACGGCGGAGATCCTGAAAAAGGCGAAACTGTTCGGAAGCGGCGCAACATAGGGAGGCGTCGGTCAATTGGTAAGGGCCGGCGATGCGAGGTTGCAGCTTGGCCGTTTGTGGCGGAACCTCTTGCGGCCCGGTTCGCTCCTGTCCTGACGACAGTTTCGACAAGAAGAGGTTTGATTGCCCATGGTTCGACAGTTCAACGCCGTGGACGAGGTCCGCAAACATCCAGGGATCACCGCCAGCGTGGTCGCCGTTCTGGCAGGGGTGGGCCTTGCCGCTTTGCTGCTTAACCAGCGTACCGGTCCGACGCGATATGATCGTCTTCGTGAACGGGTCGATCCGCGGGGCTGGTTCGACGCCGAGGCCTTGCGTCACCGCTTCGACGATATCGCGCGTGGGGTCCGCGACGGCGCCGACGATCTGACCCATCGCGCCGCTGACCTGGGCGATTATGCGGGGGAGAAGGCTGGACGCTTCGGTCATGACGCGCGCGCCCAGGCCCGGCACTGGCTGCAAGGCTCCCGCAAGAAGTCGCGCAGGCCGATGAAACGCTATGCCCGGCAGGCGCGTCGCTATGCCGAGGATGCGGGCGATTTCGCCAGAGACCATGCGAAAGAGGGCGGCGCCCTGCTGGCTGTGGCCACCATCGCCGCCGCCATCGGCGCCGCGGCGCTGGAAAGCCGGCGCAAGGGCGGCTTCGGCAAGCTGTAGGGCTTTTGGAAAATTCGTGCGGAAAGGGGGGCTTTGGTCCCCCTTTTTATTGCTGCAATTGCGAAGGTGGGCTAGGTGCGGCGCATGACTTCGCCCGTCTTCATCTTCGACTTCGATTCCACCCTGGTGCGCATCGAGACGCTTGAGGCGCTCGCTGACATCGCCCTGACCGACGCGCCCGATGCGACGGCGAGGAAGGCCGAGATTGCGGCGCTTACAGACCAGGCCATGTCGGGGCAGGTGGATTTCAGGACGGCCCTGCGGCGACGGCTGGACCTGCTGGCCCTGACCCGCAGTCATGTCGAGGTCCTGAGCGACCGGATCCTGGATGAGGCCAGCGCCTCGATTCGACGCAATGTCGATTTTTTTGAGCGCCACGCAGACCGAGTCTACATCCTGTCGGGCGGCTTCCGCGAGGTGATCGCGCCGCTCGCCGCCCGTCTGGGCGTGGCCGCCGATCATGTGCTGTGCAACGACCTGATCTATGACGAGCAGGGACGCGTCAGCGGCGTGGACGAGACCAACCCCCTGTCGCGCGACAATGGCAAGCCCGAGGTCATCAAGGCGCTGAACCTGACCGGCCCCGTGGTCATGGTCGGCGACGGCTGGACCGACGCCGAGGTCAAGCTGGCCGGCGCCGCCGACCGCTTCTACGCCTTCACCGAGATCGTCCGCCGACCAAAGGTGATCGCCGTCGCCGACGCCGTCGCGGCTTCGCTGGACGAGGTCCTGTTCGCCGAGGGCGTGGCCGGGCGCTGGTCCTATCCACGCAACCGCATCCGCATGCTGTTGCTGGAGAACATCCACCCCGCCGCCGTCGAGCGGCTGGAGGAGGCCGGCTATTCCGTCGAAACCCTGAAGGGCGCGCTGGATGAGGACGACCTGATCGAGGCGATCAAGGGCGTGCACGTTCTGGGCATCCGTTCCAAGACCAATGTCAGTGCGCGGGTGCTGGAACACGCCGACCGCCTGCTGGCCATCGCCGCCTTCTGCATCGGCACCAACCAGATCGATCTGGACGCGGCGGCGGCGCATGGCGTGGCCGTGTTCAACGCCCCCTATTCCAACACCCGTTCGGTGGTCGAACTGGCCATCGGCCTGACCATCGTCCTGATGCGCGACGTGGCCGACAAGTCGGCGGCCATGCACCAGGGCCAGTGGAACAAGTCGGCCACCGGCTCGCGCGAGCTGCGCGGCAAGACCCTGGGTATCATCGGCTACGGCGCCATCGGTTCGCAGCTGTCGGTCCTGGCCGAAGGGCTGGGGATGCGGGTCATCTTCCACGACCTGTCGGAGCGGCTGGCCCTCGGCAACGCCCGGCGGATGCGCTCGCTGGACGCCCTGCTGGCCGAGGCCGACGTGGTCAGCCTGCATGTCGACGGGCGCAAGGACAACGCCGACGTCATCGGCGCAGCCCAGTTCGCGAAGATGAAGCCGGGCGTCCTGTTCCTGAACCTGTCGCGCGGCCATGTCGTCGACGTCGACGCCCTGGCCGAGGCGGTGAAGTCGGGCCGGATCGCAGGGGCGGCGGTCGACGTCTTCCCCGAGGAGCCGCGCACCAACGCCGATCCCTTCGACAGCCCCCTGCGCGGGCTGAAGAACGTCATCCTGTCGCCGCACATCGGCGGTTCGACCGAGGAGGCGCAGGAAGCCATCGCCGAGTTCGCTGCCGAACGTCTGCTGGGCTATCTGAATCGGGGTGACACCACCTTCTGCGTCAACCTGCCGAATGTGCAACTGGCCGAGGTCTCACGTGCGCACCGTCTGCTGCACATTCACAAGAACCAGCCGGGCGTTCTGGCCGAGCTGAACCGCGCCCTGTCGGCTGCGGGCCTCAACATTCTGGGCCAGCACCTGAAGACGGACGAGCAGACCGGCTATGTCATCACCGATGTCGACCGGGGCTATGACCCCGAGGTGCTGAAGGTCCTGCGTGACCTGCCGGGCACAGTGCGCTTCCGAATGCTTCACTGATCGGTGTTCAGCTTCCCTAGCGGCATCTTGCGTTGGCGTGAAAGCGGCGCAGACTGCCGAATAACGACCGCACACTGACGGTCGAGGGAGGAACAAGGATGTCTCGTCTTCTTCGCGGGGCGGCTCTGGCCGCGCTGACCCTGGCCGCCGTCTCGACGGCAAACGCCGCCGGGGCGCAGACTTACAACCGTCTGGTCGTTTTCGGCGACAGCCTGTCCGACAACGGCAATCTCTACCTGGCCACCGGCAGGGCGACGCCGGCGTCGCCGCCCTATTTCCAGGGCCGGTTCTCCAGCGGGCCGGTCTTCACCGAGCGTCTGGGCTTCAACGCCGCCAACTTCACGGGACCAGTGACCGGCAGCATCAACTACGCCTTTGGCGGTGCGCGCACGGACAGTCAGGCCTCGCCTCTGGGGATGCGGGTGCAGTTGGCCCAATATCAATCGCGGGGCGGGACCTTCTCGGCCGGGGATCTGGTCAGCATCCTGGGCGGCGCCAACAACATCTTCCAGGGCCTGCCGGCGGCGGGCGCATCAACCAATCCCCAGGGCAGCATCGCGCCGGTGGCGCTGGGCGCGGCGTCGGATATCAACTTCATCGTCGGCGGCGTGGCGCAGGCAGGGGCGGGAACCATCCTGGTCACCAACCTGCCCAAGCTGAGCCTGACGCCGCAGTTTCGCGGCACGGCCGCCGCGCCCCTGGCTGATTATGCGGTGACGACCTTCAACGGCGCCTTGCTGACGGGCCTGAACGCCACGGCGGCCGCACGCCCCGGCACGAACATCATCATGATGGACCTGTTCAAGATCGGCGACGTCATCGCCGCCAACCCCAGCGCCTTCGGCGTGACCAACGTCACCCAGCCCTGCTTCAACGGGGTGACGGTCTGCGCCAATCCTGACGACTATTTCTACTTCGACGGGGTCCATCCCACCGCCGCCGGTCATGCCGCGATCGCGCGTCTGGCCAATGACTATCTCTACTACGGCGACCTCGGGTCCCAGACGGCCTTGCTGGGCGAGACAGCCGGGCGGCACCGTGAGGATGCTCTGGACGACGCCACCGCCAGCCTGTCGGCGCGCGAGGCCTGGACCGCCGGGACGTCCATTTCCGTCTCTGCTCTGGTGGACCGGACCAAGACCGACGCCCGCGACGCCATCGGCGAAGCGACCTCGGACGGCTATGGCGTCCGGATCGCGCTGGAGTCGGGCAACGAGACGATGAAGTTCGGCCTCGCCGGCAGCTATCGCAACGCCGACGTGGACGCAGGCAGCCTGAACGTCGACCTGGATACCTTCGCCATCGACCTTTACGGCGGCTGGCGCTCTGGCGATCTGTTCATCAACGCGGCTGCGGGCGCGGCCCAGGACGACTTCAACGACATCAGCCGGCTGACCTCGCTGGCGCCTGTGGTCCATACCGGATCGACCCGGGGCGTCTCGACGGGCGCGCGCTTGCAGGGCGGCATGTGGTTCGACCTCGGCGGCGTCGCCCTGTCGCCGCGTGCAGCTGTGGCCTGGGTCAACAGCGACGTTGACGGCTTTGACGAGCAGGGTCCGGCGGCGCAGTACGCCTACAGGGATCGATCGGTTCAGGCGACCACAGCCGAGATTGTCCTGCGCGCCGAGATGGGGCTTGATCGCTTCCACCTCTACGCTGAGGGCGGCTACCGTGACGCGCTGAGCGAAGACAGCGATGCGGTTCGGACGGGCATCGCCGGCAATCCCGCCCAGGTCCTTTCCCGCGAGGTCGAAGATCCTTGGGGCGGCCAGTTTCTGGCGTCGGCGGGGATCGAAGGCACGGTGATGGATCGGCTGAAGGTCTCGATCGGGTACAAGGGCCGCTTCGGCGACCAGGCTGACAGCCATATGGGCGGGGTGCAACTGACCCTGCCGCTTTAGAGCGTCCAGCAAGCAGGGGAGGGGCCGCGCGACGCATGTCGCGCGGCCCCTTTCATTTAAGGTCGGGGCTTCGGGTTCCCTCGGTGCGACGCCTTGTCGCCCCTGCGGCGCCCCATTCGCGTCCCTGTGTAGTGGCAAAAGACGGTCAACCCCGGCCGTCGGCGACCGCATCCTCGCCACCCGCGCAGCCTGTTTCGCGTGACCACGACGGCCCTCCCGCTCGATGCTTGAGCGCCAGGAGTGCAGTTACAGTATGCGTTTTCTTCCCCCGGCCGTGAGGCCGTTTGCGATCCGTTTTGGCCAGACCAGCGTCGTCGCCGTCACCGCCGTTCTCGCCATGGCCGGCGCTCCCCTGGGCGCCGCCAGCCTGCCGTCGGACAAGGCTGAGGCCCTGTCCGTCCCTGCCGCCCCGCCGGTCAAGGCCGTGGCCCAACCGGCCGGGCCGATGATGCGAAAGGTCGCCTTCGAGGCTCCGGTCAAGGGCTACCGGATCAACTCCGCCTTTGGCCTGCGCAAGCTGACGATCGAGGCCAAGGCGCGCGCCCACAAGGGCGTGGACATCGCCGCGCCCAAGGGCACCAGCGTCTATACGACCGCTGAGGGTCGGGTGGTCCGCGCCGGCTTCCAAGCCGGAGGCTATGGCAACTTCATCGAGGTCAAGCACCCGAACGGCCTGAGCAGCGTCTATGGTCACCTCAGCCGCATCGACGTGCACACGGGCCAGGACGTGGCGTCCGGCGAGCGTATCGGCCTGGTCGGCTCGACGGGCTATTCGACTGGCCCACACCTGCATTTCGAGGTGCGTCGCAACGGCGCCCAGGTGAACCCGACCAAGGTCATGGGGCAGAGCTTCGACGTGAAGGTCAGCGTGCCGAAATAGGTGCCCTGCGGATCATGACCGATCCGTAATGTAAAATGCCCTTTCCATTTGCCCTGCTGGACCGTTAGGATTCGTATCCGACGGTTGCAAGGGGAACGGCATGGTTGCGGCGCTGACGCTGGACGGGATCAGCAAGAGGTATGGCGGCTTCCAGGCCGTTTCCGACCTGAGCTTTGAAGTCGAGAAGGGCACCATTTGCGGCTTTCTCGGCCCCAATGGCGCGGGCAAGACCTCGACCCTGCGCATGATCCTGGGTCTTCAGCCCGCTACATCGGGCCGCATCGAGATCCTAGGCGCCGACGACGGACGCAAGGTCCGCGACCGGATCGGCTTCCTGCCCGAGGAGCGCGGCCTTTACAAGAAAATGACCCCGGTGGACGCCATCGCCTTCTTTGGCGGACTGAAGGGCCTGCCTGTTGTCGAGGGCCGCAAGCGCGCGCGCGAGATGCTGGAGCAGATGGGTCTGGGCGACGCCCAGAAGAAGAAGATGAAGGAGCTGTCCAAGGGGATGGCCCAGAAGGTCCAACTGATCGCCTCGGTCGTGCATCGACCCGAGTTTGTGATCCTGGATGAGCCGTTTTCCGGGCTCGATCCGATGAACCAGCAGGGGCTGGAGGCCATGATCCGCGCCTTGGCCGCCGATGGAGCGACGGTTCTGTTCTCGACCCACGTCATGCAGCACGCCGAGCGGCTGTGCGACAAGGTCGTGCTGCTGGCGCGCGGCAAGAAGGCGTTTGAAGGGACCGTGGACGAGGCGAGGGCGACCTCGCCGCGCTTCCTGGAACTGGAGGGCGCGCTGGATGTCGCCGCGGTTTCGGTCCTGCCAGGCGTGACAGGCGTCGAGCTTTTGAGCGAACAGGATGGAGCGCGCACGCTGCGCGCCGGGCTGGCGCAAGGCGCGGGCGGGCAGGAGGCGCTGAAATCCGCCTTCCTGACCGGACTGGATGTTCGTCGGTTCCAGATCAAGGAGCCGACCCTGCACGACGCCTTTATCGCCCTGACCGGCGACCATCCTGACGAGGACCAGAGCGTCGCCCGAGACGCCGCCAAGGCGGAGGCCGCCCGATGAACCGTACTCTTCTCATCGCGCGCCGCGAGTTCATGGCCTATGCCAAGACGGTCGGCTTCTGGCTGTCGCTGCTGGCCTTCCCGCTGTTCGGCGTGCTGGGCGGGGCCATTCCCATTCTGATGAGCCAGGCCGAACCAACGCGTTCGGTCGCCCTGATCGACGAGGCGCCGGCGGGTTCCGGCCTGGCCGCCGCCGTGCGTCAGTCACTGGAGCGCGAGCAGGCGAGGGGCGACATCAGCGCCCTGCGCATGGCGGCCATCCCCGAGGCGGGCGTGGCCGGCGGGGACCGTGTGCGACAGGTGGCCGAGAGCGAAGGCTTCGAAGCGGGAATCGCCGCCCTGAAACGCGAAGCGCCGCGGGCCGGCGCCAAGTTCGACACGCCGAAACGCAGCCTGATCCTGGTCTCACCCCCTGCCGAGATCACGGCCGCCGCTCCGGGCGAGGCGCGCGACGCCCAGGCCCGCCGCTATCTGGGCGATGACGCGCCCGAGGGGCAGAAGCTGAGCGGCGTGGTCTTCCTGACCGAAGCGAACGGCCAGCCGGGCGCCCGTGTCTGGACGGCCCGCGCTACCGACGACGCCGTCGAAGACGCCGTCCGCGATGCGTTGAAGGACGCCAACCGCCGTCAGGTCTTCGCCGCCAGCGGCATCGACCCTGCTGTGGTGGCCCAGACCGACCGCTTCCGTCCTGACCTGTCCGTCTTCTCGCCCAAGGCGGCGTCGGGCGGCGAGGTCTCGTTCCGCGACAAGCTGCCGACCGTGGTCGGTCTGGCGGTCGGCTTCATCCTGTGGTCGCTGATCATCACCGGCGCGTCGATCCTGCTGAACAGCGTGATGGAGGAGAAGTCGAACAAGATCCTGGAGGTCCTGCTGTCCTCGGCCTCTGCGACCGAGATCCTGACGGGCAAGGTGCTCGGGGTGGCGCTGCTAACGCTGACGGTGCTGGTCGCCTGGGGCGGGCTGGGCGGGATCGCTCTGATCGCAGCCGCGCCTGATATGGGGCGCGACATCGGCTCGGTGTTGATGAGCAATGGTCTGCTGATCTACTTCCTGTTGTTCATGGTGGGCGGCTACCTGATGTACGCGGTCCTGTTCGCGGCCATCGGCGCCTTCTGCGATACGCCGCGCGACGCCCAGACCCTGATGGGGCCGATCATGATGGTTCTGATCGTGCCGCTGCTGGTCATGCAGATGGCCATCCGCACGCCGGACGCGCCGCTGGTGAAGATCATGAGCCTGATCCCGCCTTTTACGCCCTTCGTCATGGCGGCGCGGGCGCCCAGCGGCCCGCCGCTTGTCGAAATCGTCGGCGCTCTGATCGGCATGTTCCTGTTCGCCGCGCTGATGGTCTGGGTGGCGGGGCGCGCCTTCCGCGCCGGGGCCCTGTCCGACGTGAAGCTGAACTGGAAGAGCTTCCTGGGCGCGGTGCGCGGGGGCAACTAGGGCGGGGCGGGGCCTGAACTTTCATGCCCCGCCGCTCGTTCAATGAGACGAACGGAAGCCGATCTTATCGAGGCGGATCATGACGACCATGGCAAGGACGATAGCTCCCCGGTGGCGACTGGCGATGTGGGGTGGGATCGCGGTGCTGCTGCTGCTGCCGCTGATCGCCATGCAGTTCACCCATGAGGTGACGTGGGACGCAGCGGACTTTGCCTTTGCGGGCCTTCTGTTGCTCGGGGCGGGCCTTGTTTTCGAACTGGCCGCCTGGCGGAGCAGGGCCTTGGTCTGGCGGCTGTCGATCGGCTGCGCACTGGTCCTGGCTGTGCTGCTGATCTGGGCCGACGCCGCCGTCGGCGTTTTCTGAAGCCACGCGACAATCCAGCCATAGAAAAGGCCCGCTCCGGTTTCCCGGGGCGGGCCTTGATCTTTCAGCCTGGGCTGGGGCCGTATTAACGGCCGCCCGGAACCCGGGGCTTCGGAGCCGGCAGCAGGCCTTCGCGCTGGGCGCGCTTGCGGGCCAGCTTGCGGGCGCGACGAACAGCTTCAGCCTTTTGACGGGCGCGCTTTTCCGAAGGCTTTTCGAAGTGCACGTGGCGCTTCATTTCACGGAAGCTGCCTTCGCGTTGCATCTTCTTTTTCAGGGCCTTGAGCGCCTGATCGACATTGTTGTCGCGAACGAAAATCTGAACCAGGGTTATCTCTCCTTTGGCCGCCCGCCGCGTCCTTTCGAAGGGAGACGGGCAGACAAAATAAAAATCTCTACCGACAGACAGGGCTCTCGGATGAAGGCGCGCTGATACACGACCCGTCGGGGCCTGTCCAGATCGCCACAGGTAATCGTGATGGGTCGAAATGCCGGACGGACAGGACTATTCTGGGGATATGACCGAGACCGCCGCCGACGCCATTCCCAAAACCGATTGGGCCTCTCGCATGGAGCAGGCCGTGCTGGACGCGGCCCTGGCGCGCGCGCCGGCCTTGGGCTGGAATAGCCGTCTCGTGCGCGCGGCGTGCGAGGCCAATGGCCTGTCGCTGGGGGACGAGGAGCTGTTGTTGCCCAACGGCGCGCGCGACCTGGCCGTCCTGCTGTCGCGGCGTCACGATTCGCGCGCCCTCAAGGCGCTGGAGGCGACGCCGCCGGAGACGATGAAGATTCGCGCGAGAATCGCCGCCGCCGTCTCGGCGCGGATGGAGGCGGGCGCCGAGGACATCGAGGCGGCCAAGCGCTGCGCCGGCTTCCTCAGCCTGCCGACCAATATGGATCTCGGCTTCAAGCTGGCCTGGGAAAGCGCCGACCACCTGTGGCGCTGGGCGGGGGACACGGCGACCGACCAGAACCACTATTCCAAGCGCGCCATCCTGGGCGGCATCCTGATCCCGGCCCTGACCATGCGCTGGTTCGACGGGCGAGAAGCGGCAGAGGCCTTCGTCGCTCGCCGCATCGAGAACGTCATGGCCTTCGAGAAGTGGAAGGCCGGCAAGGATTTCGACGCGCCGCTGAGGGCGGTGACGGACGCCCTGGGGCGGTTGCGGTACGGGGCGAAGGAAGTCTGAGCCTCCCTCTCCCGATGGGAGAGGGCTTGAGCGCGCGGCGGCGAAGGCGCCGCTCTTGCGCGAAAGGGTGAGGGGCGACGGTCAGCCTTGAAGACGCCCAGCGTGCCGCCTGACAGCGTCGATCAATGCTTCCGGCGCGCTGAAAATCTGATCATTGGTCATTCGGATCACTGTCCAGCCGAGGTCTCAAGCGCCTGTTGTCGCTTGCGATCACGCGCCATGACTTCATCCAGCTGATGCACGCCGCCGTCGATCTCGATGATGAGCCGTGAACGGTCGCAGGCGAAGTCGACGACGTAAGGCCCGATGGGATGCTGGCGGCGAAACTTGTGGCCGTCGATCCGACCGCCACGCAGGGCAGACCAGACGCGTTCCTCGGCACGGCCGGATGATTGGCGCAACTTGCGTGCGCGGTCGGTTCGCAGGGGTGTCATGAGAAAAGAGTGTGCGAGCGTCGCGCAGGTACGGCAAGCGGCGAACCCTCACCCTTTCGCGCAAGGACGATCGCTGACGCGCTCGTGCGCTCAAGCCCTCTCCCATTGGGAGAGGGTCAGAGAATCCGGTTCACGTGCGCCATCTTGCGCCCGGCGCGGGCCTCGTGCTTGCCGTAGAGGTGCAGGCGGGCGTTCGGTTCGCCTGCAAGTGCGCGCCACTGATCGACCTCGTCGCCCAGCAGGTTGGTCATCTCGATGCGGGCGTGGGCCTCGGTCGGGCCCAGGGCCCAGCCGGCGATGGCGCGGATGTGCTGCTCGAACTGGTCGCAGACGCAGCCGTCCTGGGTCCAGTGGCCGGTGTTGTGGACGCGCGGGGCGACCTCGTTCACCAGCAGGGTCCCATTGCCCATGTCGAACAGTTCGATGCCCATGACGCCGACGTAGTCGAGGCCGTCAAGGACAGCGGCGGCGATCTCGTGGGCGCGGGCCTGGGTGGCTGCATCGACGGCGGCGGGGGCGAGCGTGGTCTTCAGCACCCCGTGGGCGTGGATGTTCTCGCCCAGGGGATAGACGGCGACGGCGCCGTCATGGCCGCGCGCGGCGATCACCGATAGCTCCCGGTTGAACACGGCGGCGGCTTCCAGAACGGCGGGGCGGCGGCCGATGGCGTCGAAGGCGGCCTCGGCGTCGGCGGCGTCCCTGATCCAGACCTGGCCCTTGCCGTCATAGCCTTCGCGGCGGGTCTTCAGCAGGGCGGGCAGGCCAAGGGCGTCGATGGCCGCGGTCAGGTCGTCCAGCGTCTTCACGGCGGCGAAGTCGACTGTGGGGGCGCCGACGGCGTTCAGATAGGTCTTCTCGTCCACCCGGTCCTGAGCCACGGCCAGGGCGGTCGGGCCCGGCGCAACCAGGGCGCCGGCTTCGGCCAGTTGCTCGACCGACAGGGCGGGGACGTTCTCGAACTCGAACGTGACGACGTCGCAAAGGCGGCCGAGGGCCTGCAACGCGTCGGGGTCGTCATAGGGGGCGGTGATCTGGGCGCGCGAGACGCGGGCCGCCGGGCAGTCGGGCTCGGGGTCGAGGATCACCACGTCGAAGCCGAGGCGCGAGGCGGCCTGGCTCAGCATCCGGCCCAACTGGCCCCCGCCGAGAATGCCGAGGGTCGATCCGGGGCTCAGGGGCAACTGGGGCAATTCAGTCCTCGACGGTTTCGGCGACGGATTCGGTCTGGGCGGCGCGGAAGGCGCTCAGGCGCGCGGCCAAGGCGGGATCTGACAGGGCCAGGATCTGCGCGGCCAGGATGCCGGCGTTGGCGGCGCCCGCCTCGCCGATGGCCAGGGTGGCGACCGGGACGCCGCCCGGCATCTGGACAATGGAGAGCAGGCTATCCAGGCCCTTCAGGGCCTTGGACTGGACCGGTACGCCCAGCACGGGCAGGTCGGTCATCGAGGCGGCCATGCCGGGCAGGTGGGCCGCGCCGCCGGCGCCGGCGATGATGACCTTGTGGCCGTTCGCCTTGGCGTTCGTCGCGAAGTCATAGAGGCGCTGGGGGGTGCGGTGGGCGCTGACGACCTTGGCTTCCCAGGCGACGCCCAGCTGATCCAGGCGTTCGGCGGCCAGTTTCATGGTCGGCCAGTCGGACCGGCTGCCCATGATGATGGCGACGGGTGGCGTCGAGGCGGTCATGCGAAGGCTCCCCACACGGAAAGCGGCCCGTTACAGCACGCGCGTTGCGCCCGCAACCAAGGTCGTTAGAATCGTCTGCGTCGCGAGGCCCTGAGTCGGTCTTGATTCGCGATACCGGAGCCTGACTTGACCGACGTGGCCGAACCGACTGCAGAGACCGATCTGCACGCCGAGATCGAACGGCTGCGCGCCGAAGTCGCCGCCCTGACCGCTCGCGCCGAAACCGCGGAGGCTCTGGCGGATCATGACGTCCTTACGCGGGCGCTTAACCGGCGCGGCTTCATGACGGTGCTGAGCCGCAACATGGCCTACTGCCGCCGTCACGGCGTCGAGGCGGCGTTGCTCTATCTCGACATGGATGGCTTCAAGGGCGTCAACGACCGTTTGGGCCATGCGGCGGGCGACGCCGCCCTGACGGCTGTCGCGGAACTGCTGCTGGCCAATGTCCGTGAATCCGATGCGGTCGGCCGTCTCGGCGGCGACGAGTTTGCGCTCCTGCTGATGAATGCGGGGGCGGACGAGGGGCGTGAGAAGGCGAAGCGCCTGACGACGGCGCTGGAAACCGAAGGCTTCGTCTGGGGCGGGGCGACCGTGCCGCTGGGCGGGTCGTTCGGCGTCCGGGCCTATGCAGGACAGACCAATCCCGAAGTGTGGCTGTCGGAAGCCGACGCGGCCATGTGGCTCAGGAAGAAGGCCCGTTGATCGGGTTGGATCCTACCTGATCCATCCGTGGGTCGGGCAGATGATGTCGTGAGCCAAGGCGCCCGCGTCGACAAGCAGGTTGATGCTAGTCGTCAGAACAAGCGCAACGATGGACAGGGCTATAGCCGTCACCAGAACCGGGACGCGGGTCGAAGCTGAACGGGCTTTCATCGTTCCTCCGCGTTTCGCACCTGATCGGCTCAGGCGATGATGTCAGGCAGGATGCGGTCCTCGACCTTAACGATCTCGTCGCGCAGGGCCAGTTTCTTGCGCTTCAGGCGCGCGATCAGCAGTTGATCCTTGGCCGGCATAAGGTTCAGCGCCTCGATCGAGGCGTCGAGGTCGGCATGCTCCTGCTGAAGGGTTTTCAGTTCGGCCCGCAGCCGATTGTCCTCGTCGGACAGGAAAGGTTGATCGTCGTTCATGGTTCGCCCCGGAAGCCCTTCCTTATAACCGACCCGCCATCAGGCGGGAAGGCGATCCGCCAGGACGGTCAGCGCCGGGCGAGGAACGACGCGGGACCAGAGGCGGGCGGTTTCGGCCAGGCCGTCGATAGCGCGACGCGGGGCGCCGGAGGGTGGGGGAGCCAGGCCTTCCAGTTCCAGCATGAGGCGACGCTCGGCGTCCAGCTCCAGCGCCTTGACCTGCTGGCGCAGGGCCTCGCGGTGGTCGTGGTCAATGTCGGGGACAGGCGCCTTCAGCGTGCGGCGCACGGCGCGAAGCTGGCTGACGATGACCGTGTCATAGGCGCGAGCGGCGTCACAGGCGGCCTCGATGGTTTCCTCATCCGGACGACGACCGGTGCGCGCGATCCAGGCGGCCCACAGCAGCAGGGGGACATTCTGTTCGTTGTGATCCTGAAGGCTGAGGCAGGCCTCGGCCACGCCAGGCGCGTCATAGGCCGCGACGGCCCAGGACCAGAGGTCGCTCACGCTTGGGTTATCCCGGCCTTCAGGCCTTCCCAGCGGCGCACCGCCGACCAGTCCAGGCCGAACAGGTCCAGCGCCCGGCCGACCGATTGATCGACCATGTCGTCTATGCTGGCGGGCCTGGCGTAGAAGGCGGGGAGGGGCGGGGCGATGACCGCGCCCATTTCGGCCAGCGACGTCATGGTCCGCAGGTGGCCCAGGTGCAGCGGCGTCTCGCGCACCATCAGAACCAGGGGGCGGCGCTCCTTCAGCACCACATCGGCGGCGCGTGTCAGCAGGGTCGAGGTCACGCCGGTGGCGATTTCGCTCATGGTCCGCACCGAGCAGGGGGCGACGATCATGCCAAGCGTCCGGAATGAGCCGGAAGCGATGGCGGCGCCGACGTCGGCCAGCTTGTAGGTCACGTCCGCCTTTGACATCAGGTCGTCGGGGCTGAAATCCGTCTCCTGCGACAACGTGAGCAGGGCGGCCTTTGTGACCACCAGATGGCTCTCGACGCCCAGTTCGCGCAGGGCGTCCAGCACCCGTGCGCCATAGATGACGCCGGAAGCGCCAGAGATTCCAACGACCAATCGCGAGGGCGTCGGGTTCCGTATGGTCGAGTTCACATCATCGGCCATTTTGACTTCCACAGTGTCCGTGTTCGGAGCGGCCAGGGGTCACCGCAATGTGATTCCACAGGCCGCCGTTCCGAGCGTTCTGTGTAGTGGTCCCTTAGACATGGAGGCGCAAGCCATGACCATCGAGGCTCGTATTCGCGAACTGGGAAACCGGCACCGTTCGCTGGATGAGATGATCCAGCAGGAGGGGCGGAGACCAACCGCGGACCCGATGCAGATCAGGGAACTCAAGCAAAGAAAGCTCAGGCTGAAGGAAGAGATCACTAGCCTGGAGGCCCGGATCCACTAATTTCGGCCTCCAGAAACAGGAATGGCCCCGAAGATCGCTCTTCGGGGCCATTTTCGTATTCAGGACGAAATGATCAGTCGTTCTTGCCAAAGACCGACTCGGCCGTCGGCTCGGCGCCGGGGCGCACGCGCTCTTCCGGCACGAACTCGGGCTCTTCGGGTTCGGTCTGGATGGATTGCAGGGCGGCGCCGCCGTTCTTGGCGTCGTCCTTGGCCTTCTTGTCGGCCGCCTTCTTGACGATCTCATCGAGTTGCAACTGGCCGATCAGACCCAGGGTCACGGGATCGACAGGCTTGATGTTGGCGGAGTTCCAGTGGGTGCGGTTGCGCACGCTCTCGATGGTCGACTTGGTTGTGCCCAGCAACTTGGCGATCTGGGCGTCGGTCACCTCGGGGTGGTTGCGCACGAACCAGGAGATGGCGTCCGGCCGGTCCTGGCGACGCGAAACGGGGGTATACTTCGGCCCGGTCTTGGATGGCTTCAGCAACTCGGCGTGGCGGCTGACGACGGCCTTCATGCGATAGTCGGGATTGTCCTGAGCCTTTTCCAGCTCTTCGCGGGTCAGCTGGCCGCCGGTGACCGGGTCAACGCCGCGAATGTCACGAGCCACGTCGCCGTCGGCGATGCCTCGCACTTCAAGCGGGTGCAGGCCGCAAAAATCAGCAATCTGCTCGAACGAGAGCGAGGTGTTGTCCACCAGCCAGACCGCAGTGGCCTTGGGCATAAGGATGTCGGTCATGGGGCGTGCGTCCCGGCGTTTGCGGCCCGAAACTCGGGCGTTTGAATCGACGGCGCCCGACCTTTCGGCCGGGCGCTGAGAACGTCTGTATAGGCCCATTCGTAACAAAAGAAAACGGCGTCTGGCCTTGTCGTACAGCCAAGGTTCATCTGAAGTGTTGAACTGTGTGGCTTAGGGCGCGTTGTGCGCCGTGGGAGCAGCGGAGGAGACCGTCCCATGAGAAGGTTCTTGATTGCAGCCGCAGGCGTCGTCGCGGCGACGGGCGGGCTGTCGGCTGTCAACGTCACCTCTGCTGAGGCCCAGGCGCGGGGCGCCCCGCGCGGGAGCTATGCCCAGAGCTGCACGGGGTCCTACGTGAATCAGGGACGCCTCTACGCCGACTGCCGCGACACCCGGGGGCGGATGCGCGAGACGTCTATTGAACTGGCCCGTTGCTCCAGCAGCGATATCGGCAATGACAACGGGCTCCTGGTTTGCCAGGGACATCGCGGTGATTACGAGGGCGCCGGTCGTCCGGGCGGAGGCAACGGGAACAACCCTGGCGGGCCGGGCGGCAGCAACGGCGGACCGGGCTGGGGCGAGACGACCATTGCCGTCTATCAGGATGCGAATTACCGGGGGCGGTCGATGACCTTCCGGGAAGCTATCCCGAACTTGCGCAATAGCGGGCTTAACGACGCCATCAGTTCCCTGCGCCTGGGTCGTGGCAGCTGGGAAGTCTGCGAGGACGCCAACTATCGCGGCCGTTGTCAGGTCATCAACGGCGATGTCCGTGATCTTGGCCGGTCGGGTATGAACGACCGGATTTCGTCGCTCCGGCCCGCGCGTCGCGGCGGCAACTGGTAGGGCGGGAAACGGGAGGCTGCGGCCTCCCGTTTTTCTGACCTCTAGGGCGTGAGCACGATCTTGCCGACATGGGCGCCGGCCTCCAGTCGCTGATGGGCGGCCGCCGCGTCCGGAAGAGGGAAGGTCGCCTCCACCTTGGCCTGGACCATGCCGCTCGCAATCCAGGGCCAGACGATCTGCTCCACAGCGGCGGCGAGCCGCGCCTTCTCGTCCGGAGCGCGGCTGCGCAGGGTCGAGCCCGTCAAGACGACGCGTTTCAGCATCACCCTCATCAGGTCGATCTGGGCCAGGGCGCCGGTCAGGGTGGCTATGACGACCCATCGCCCGCCGGGCTTCAAGGCATTCAGGTTCAGCTCGGCATAGGCCGCGCCCACCATGTCCAGCACGACGTCGGCGCCGCCTTCGGCCTTGATCGCGGCGGTCAGGTCGGTGCTCGTGGCGTCCAGGCTCACGTCTGCGCCCAGGGCGAGCGCCGCCTCGGCCTTGGCCGCGCCGCGTGAAGTGGCGATGACGCGCGCGCCCGCCGCCTTGGCCATCTGGATCGCCATGACGCCGATGCCGCTGGTGGCCCCATGGATCAGCAGAGTCTCGCCCGCCTTGAGGCCGCCGCCTTCGAAGATGTTGGCGAAGACGGTGAAGGCGGTCTCAGGCAGGGCGGCCGCCTGAACGAAGTCCAGACCGTCGGGAATGGGCAGGGCGTGGCGCGCATCGACCACGGCGTAGTCGGCGTAGCCGCCGCCGCCCAGCAGGGCGCAGACCCGGTCGCCGACGACCCAGCGTGCGGCGCCCTCGCCGACGGCGTCGACCTCGCCGGCTGCTTCCAGGCCCAGAATCTCCGAAGCGCCGGGCGGCGGGGGGTAGAGGCCTTCGCGCTGGACGATGTCGGGGCGATTGACGCCTGCGGCGCGGATGCGGATGCGGATTTCGCCGGGGCCGGGCGTCGGCTGGGGGCGTTCGGCCAGCCGCAGGGCCTCGGCTGGTCCCTTGCCGCCTTCGATCTCGATAACCCGCATGATGTCTCCGCCGCTTGCAATCATCGTCATAGGGGCGTTTTCATACGGGTTCGTGTGGTTCCTGGCCACGGAGGCGGTGATGACGTTCGAAGACCTGGAGCCCCGACCCCGGGGCGGCGAGGCGCTGAAGGCGCTGGGGCGCGAGGATCTGGACCTCTATGCGGTGGACGAACTGCACGAGCGGATCGTTGCCCTGGAGGCCGAGATCGTGAGATCCAGGGCCGCCATAGAAGGCAAGTCCTCGACGCGCAGCGCGGCCGACGCCCTGTTCAATTTCCGCTGACAAGCCTCTCCCGCGATCTCGTAATCCGTGGCATGACGATTGCAGTTCCGGTCCGTGCGGAGTCGTTCTGACCCGCGAGTTGACGGACGCGCGTGACGTTTCATGGGTAACACCGAGTTGACTGCCATCGACGCTGACATGGTCGGATTGCGTTCGCGCAGCGCTGAGGTGCTGGATTTCGCGCGCTCGGAGCTGTTTGACCGCACCTTCCGCGAAGGCATGGAACTGGTCGAAGAGACCGCCGCCTATCTGGACGGCGACGGGCGCCAGGATTCGCGCCTGCTGTCGCGTGCGGCCGCGCTTGCCTATGCAGGCGAGAGCATGAAGCTGACCACCCGGCTGATGCAGATCGCCTCCTGGCTTCTGGTTCAGCGCGCCGTGCGGGAGGATGACATGAGCGCCGCCACCGCCTGCGAACCACGCTATCGCCTGGCTGACCGGAAGATCGAGAAAGAACCCAGTCACCGGGAACTGCCCATCGCCCTGATCGAATACGCCGTCCGGGCCGAGAAGCTGTACGACCGCGTCCTGCACCTGGATCAGCGGATGTACCTGGGCGGTGACGAAGAGCAACCGGTCAATCCGGTCCAGAGCCAGCTGGATCGCTTGCAGGCGGCCTTCGGGGGCTAAAGCCCCCACAACCCTGGAGCTTGCTTACGGCCCGACGTCGTTGGCGTCGCTGGGGCCGTCGGCGATGACACGTGGCAGGCTGACGGCGATGCCGAGGGCCTGGGCCAGCTTCTCATCCCGGCGATAGACGTCCTCGCGGAAGGCCACCCGGCCCTGACCATCGACGAAGGCGGTCCAGTAGAGCAGGCGAACGGCGATTTCACGCCCGGTGGTGACGCGAGTGGTTTCGCGGCTGTCCTGGGCCGTGTCGAACTCGGCCAGCTTGGCGGGGTCGGGCTGGAGCAGCAGCCGGGCGAATTCAACGGCGTTCTGAACCCGGACACAGCCGTGACTGCGTTGACGCACCGACAGGTTGAAGGCGCCCTTGGACGGGGTGTCGTGCAGGAAGATGGCGTAGCTGTCGCGCAGTTCGAACTTCACATAGCCCAGCGAGGACTGCGGACCGGCGCGCTGCACCACCCAGCCGTCCTTGTTGATGTACATGTCGTGGGCGGCCAGGTAGCCGGGGCCCTTGGGCAGGATCTCGCGGCGGGCGATGCCCATGGGCACGGTCCAGGGCGGGTTGGCCACGACCGAGGCGAAGGGTTTTTCCAGGCTGGGCGTCTGGTTTTCGTTCGAGCCGACCACGACGCGGTTGGAGTGAACCGGCTTGCCGTCCTTCCAATAGACCATGATGGCGGCGGCGGTGTTGACCTCGATCCGCTCGGGATTGAGGTCGCGCTTGAGCCAGCGGCGGCGCTCCAGGTTCAGGGCGATCTGACGGGCGCGGTCTTCCGCCGAGGCGCCGAGCGAGCGCTGGGTGCCTGCGCCGATACGGCCGTCTGCGCCCAGGCCGTGGCGCGTCTGGAAGCTGCGGACCGCCTGCTCAAGTTCCGAGCCGTAGGTCAGGTTGCCCTTCAGGCGTTCGCCGGCGGCGGCGCTGAGGTCGCCCTCGGCCACCAGGCGGGCGATCAGCGCCGGGATGCGGTTATCGCTGGTCCCCGGCTCGATGGTGCCGCCCTGGCGGAAGGCGGGCCAGCCGCCGGCGCGGGTGATGCGGCGATAGCGGGCGTAGCCAGCCGACAGGTTGGTGTAGCCGATGTCGGTGGGGGCCAGACCGTCGAACCACTGGCTCAGCTGGTTGGCGGTGACTGCCTGGGTCAGGCCGCGCGGGATGTCGACGCTGTTCTTCTGCATCTCCCACAGGTCCTCGACCGTCTCGGGACGGACGCGGCCCTCGGCCAGAACACGGGCGTAGGTGACGGCGGCGGCGGTGGTGCGGATCTCGGCCGAGGCGGGATCGGCGGCCAGGCCGACGAAGTCGAAGAAGTCCCCGGCGGGCAGGGCGTGGCGCTCGGCCCCGGCGGCGACTTCCTGCAGCACGCGCAGGCGGTCGGCGGTCCAGATCGGCTTGCCGCCGGTCAGTTGATACACAGCGCGGACATCGGCCTGAACGGCTTCCGGCAGGCGAGCCGCCTGGGCGTCGAAGCCGGCGATGAAGACCTGGGGATCGATCGGCCGGTTCTGCGCCATGGCGGTGGAGGCCGCACCAAGGGTCAAGGTCGTCGTTGCGACCCCAAAGCCCAATTCCCGTCGGTTCATTCTCAAGCTCTTAGTCCGGTCCGGCGCCAGACCCGTCGCCTGCGCCCCGAAGGATCGAACGCCCCCATGTTATCGACGTTCCGGGCAAACAAAAAGCGCCGGCCCATCGGACCGGCGCTTCTGTGGCGACTATGTCGCAGCCTGCAGGGCCTACTTCTTGATGAAGCCGCCGAACTTGTTGTTGAAGCGCGACACGCGGCCGCCGCGGTCCAGCATCTGGGCGTTGCCGCCGGTCCAGGCGGGGTGCGTGGACGGGTCGATGTCGAGGGCCAGCGAAGCGCCTTCCTTGCCGTAGGTCGAACGGGTCTGGAAGGTGCTGCCGTCAGTCATCACAACCGTGATGAAGTGGTAGTCGGGGTGCGTGTCCGCTTTCATCGATCTGATCCGTCTCTGCGCTTCGACGATGCCGACCGTCAGTGCGCGTAAATAGAGAAACCCGCCGAGGCTGCGGCGGGAATGAGGGGCGGCGTTTACACCGGGGGGCGTTCCGGGGCAAGAGCGCGGTCATGACCCAAGTTTCTTCGCCTTCCGCCGCCCAAGAAGCCCGGGGCCGTCCCGGCGCCGGCGCCCTGCTGGCTGAACAGATGGACGAGGCGGGCGGCAAGCGCGCCAAGACCCGCAACATCAGGCCGCTGGGGCGGCTGCTGCCCTTCATGATGCGTCATCGGATGGATGCGGGCATCGCCGGCCTTTGGCTGCTGTTCTCGACCGCCGCGTCGCTGGGGCTGACCGCGACAGCGCGGGGGGCCATCGACAACGGCTTCGAGAACGGCGGGCGGGACATCAACACCTGGTTCCTGATTCTGGGCGCCAACGCCCTGATACTGGGACTGGCGACCGCCCTGCGCTATTTCTACGTCACCAAGACCGGCGAGCGGGTCATCGCCGACCTGCGCACGGCCCTCTTCCAGCGCATCCTGACGCTGGACCCGGTCTTCTTCGCCCATATGCGGACCGGCGAGGTGCTGTCGCGCCTGACGACCGACATCCAGTTGGTCGACACCCTGCTGACCACCTCGGTCAGCTATGCCCTGCGCAACTTCTTCACCCTGATCGGCGGCGTGATCCTGCTCTTCTTCGTCAGCCCCAAGCTGACGGGCTTCGTGCTGCTGATCGTGCCGATCCTGATCGTGCCGCTGTTCGTCTTTGGCCGTCAGGTGCGCAAGCTGACGGTCAAGTCGCAGGACACCTTCGCCAACGCTGTCGGTTTCGCCGGAGAGAGCGTGGACGCCATCGAGACGGTTCAGGCCTTTGGCCGTGAAAAGAGCGCCATCGGCCGCTTTGGCGCGGCGGTGGAGGAGGCGTTCGGCGTCTCACTGATCCGCATGCGGGCGCGGGCGGTGATGACGGCCATGATCATCACCGTCATGTTCGGGGGCGTGACCCTGGTGCTGTGGCTGGGGGCGCAGGACGTGATCGCCGGGACCATGACGCCGGGGGCGCTGTTGCAGTTCGTTCTGCTGTCGGTGTTCGCCGCAGGGGCTGTCGGCGCTCTGGGCGAAAGCTGGGGCGACGTGCAGAAGGCCGCCGGGGCCATGGAGCGGATCGACGAGCTGATGCGGGCCGTGCCCGCCATCGCGCCGCCCGCCAAGCCCGTCGCCCTGCCTCAGCCGCCGCTGGGCGAGGTGTCGATGTCGGCGGTGGACTTCGCCTATCCCGGTCGTCCCGACCTGCCGGCGCTGAAGGGCTTCAGCCTGACCGTGCGGCCGGGCGAGACGGTGGCGCTTGTCGGGCCGTCGGGCGCGGGCAAGTCGACGGTCTTCCGCCTTTTGCTGCGTTTCTATGATCCGGAATCCGGCCTGGTGTCGGTGGACGGCGTGGACGTGCGTTCGGCCGATCCGGTCGAGGTGCGCAGCCGCTTCGCCTGGGTGTCGCAGGAGGCGCCCCTTTTCTCGGGTTCGGCCCTGGAGAACATCCGCTTCGGCCGTGAAGCTGCGACGCTGGAGGAGGCTCGCACCGTGGCCGACGAGGCGCAGGCTCTGGGCTTCATCGAGGCCCTGCCGCAGGGCTTCGACACGCCGCTGGGCGAACGCGGCAAGAGCCTGTCGGGCGGGCAGCGCCAGCGTCTGGCCATTGCGCGGGCATTGGTGCGCGAGGCCCCGATCCTTTTGCTGGACGAGGCCACCAGCGCCCTGGACGCCGAGAACGAGCGCCTGGTGCAGGCGGCGCTGGATCAGGCCATGGAGAACCGCACGACCCTGGTCATCGCCCACCGTCTGGCGACGGTTCTTCGCGCCGACCGCATCGCCGTCATGGACGGCGGCAAGGTGGTCGAGGAAGGCACCCATGCGGAGCTGACGGCGCGCGGCGGACTGTATGCGCGACTGGCGGCCTTGCAGTTTCAGGGAACCTGATTTTCCGTCATCCCGGCCGAAGCGAAGCGGAGAGCCGGGACCGCCCAAGGCTCGACGGTTGGCGCTTCCTGCGGTCCCGGATAGCGGCTGCACCGCTTCCGGGATGACGTTGACGGTGGCTAGCGCGCCGCGACCGCGACGCCCGGAAAGTCGCTGAACACGGCGTCGAGGCCGAGGGCGTAGAAGGCCTTCAGATAACCGTCCAGATCGCCATGGTCTGCGGGCGCGTCGCCGTGGCGGCGTTCCAGCGGCAGGAAGGCGTTCTCGGCGCGGAAGGTCCAGGCCACGACCTTGAGCCCTGCTGTATGGGCGTCCGCGACCAGAGAGGTGGCGGGCAGGCTGCGGGCCATGTCGTCGCGGGGGAGGATCAGTCCGGTCTCGACCCCGATGGCGTCGGCATAGGCGGCGATGTCGCGCAGGCCCTCGGGCGCGCGCATGGAGGCGTAGGTCAGGTCGGGACGGTCGACGGGACCGCCCGCGACGCTCATCAACTGCAGCAGGGGTGCGTCGATGCGGTCGTTCAGGCTTTGTAGGAGGCCAACCTCGAAGCACTGGATCAAAATGGGGGCGTCGGCGCCGGTCAGGCCGTGGCGTTCCAGGGCGCCGACGAAGGCCTCTTCCATCGGCAGGCCGATCCCGGCGAAATAGGACGGATGCTTCAGTTCCGGCGCGACGCCGATGACGCGGCCAGCGCGGGCTGATGCTTCGCGGGCGATGGCGAGGACCTCGTCGAAGGTCAGGATAGGCTCCTGGCCGTCCCAGGCAGTGTTGGCGGGGCGGAGCAGGGGCAGGCGTTCGCGGGCGCGCAGGGTCTTCAGTTCGGCCACCGTGAAGTCTTCGGTGAACCAGCCGGAGGTTTCGACGCCGTCGATGGTCTTGGTGGCGTGGCGGGCGCCGAACTCGGGATGGTCGGCCACGTTTGTCGTGCCGCCGATCTCGTTCTCGTGGCGGACGACGAAATGGCCGTCGCGGGTCATGACCAGATCGGGCTCGATGAAGTCCGCGCCCTGTTCGATGGCCAGCAGATAGGCCGAGGCCGTGTGCTCGGGGCGTTCGCCAGAGGCGCCGCGATGGGCGATGACCTGGGGAGGCGCAGACATGGCCGGGGTTCCGCTGAGGAGGAGGGCGGCGGTCAGGATGATACGGATCATGCCTTGAGGGTAGGGGCATGACGTGACGCGCGTGTGATTTCAGCGATCCTCCCCTGCGTAGCGGGGGAGGGGGACCATGCGCAGCATGGTGGAGGGGGCGAGATCGAGGTCGTCCCGGATATATTGGAGACCAGCGCTGCGAAATGTTTGAGGGTGGCGGCCGTGGCCGCCCCCTCCACCGCCTGCTGCGGTCCCCCTCCCCCGTGAAACGGGGGAGGATCAGAGGCCTTACGCCGCTTGCAGGACCTTGCGCAGCTGCGGGTGCAGTTCCGGGTTCGCGGCCAGGATCTGCTTGCCGTTCTTGGGGTCGCCGTCGATGTCGATGGTGGTGACCGTGCCGCCCGCCTCGGTGACGAACAGGATGCCCGCCGCCACGTCCCAGGGCTGCAGGTTACGCTCGAAGAAGGCGTCGTAGCGGCCGGCGGCGACCCAGGCGAAGTCCAGCGAGGCCGCGCCCAGGCGGCGGATGCCGGCGACACGCTGGCCGACGGCGTGGATGTCCTTGATCGCCTGCGAATGGCCGGTCTTGCCGATGAAGGGCAGGCCGGTCGAGATCAGGCTTTCCGACAGGTCGCGACGGCCCGAGACGCGGATGCGCTGGTCGTTCAGATAGCAGCCCTTGCCCTTTTCGGCCCAGAACAGCTCGTTCATGACGGGGTTGTAGGTGACGCCGGCGACGATCTCGGACGAGCCGTCGGGATGCTTGCGTTCCAGGCCCACCGTGATGGCGAAGTGGGGCATGGCGTGCATGAAGTTGGTGGTGCCGTCGATCGGGTCGACGATCCAGGTGTGCGACTTGTCGGTGCCTTCGACCAGACCGCGTTCCTCGCCGAGGAAGCTGTAGCCTGGGCGGGCCTTCATCAGCAGTTCAAAGAGGGTGTCTTCGGCCTTCAGGTCGGCGGCCGTGACGAAGTCGCCGGGTCCTTTGCGCGAAACCTGAAGCTGGGCGACTTCGCCGAAATCGCGAAGCATGGGGCGGGCGGTCTTGCGCACGGCGCCGATGATGACCTGAACAAGAGCAGAGGCGAGGGCCATGGGGTTCTCCTGGTCCGTCTGTCCTTGAAGGCCCTGTCGGCCCGGAGAGACGGAGAAGCAAAAGGGGCGCGGACCATCCGCGCCCCCGTAGAAACGTCTTGTGTCCGACCTTGGCCGGAAAAGACGGTGTTTGTTAGTCCGCGCGGCGGACGTATTCGCCCGTCGAGGTGTCGACGACGATGCGCTCGCCGGCCGACATGTAGGGCGGGATCATGATGCGGACGCCATTGTTGGCGATTGCGGGCTTGTAGGAGGACGAGGCCGTCTGGCCCTTGACCGTGGGCTCGGTCTCGGCGACTTCCAGCGTGACCTGTTCCGGCAGTTCCAGGCCGATCGGACGCTCTTCGTGCATCTCGATGATGACCTTCATGCCCTCTTGCAGATAGGGGATGCGTTCGTCGCCGACCCAGCCCTTTTGCAGTTCGATCTGCTCGTAGGTGGCGTCGTCCATGAAGACCAGGCTGTCGCCGTTGTCGAACAGGTAGGAGAAGTCCTTCTGTTCCAGAGTGACGCGCTCGACCTTGTCTTCCGAACGGAAGCGTTCGTTCAGCTTGTTGCCGGTTTCGAGGTTCTTGGCCTCGACGTTGGCGAAGGCGCCGCCCTTGCCGGGCTTGACGTGGCTGGCCTTGGTGACGACCCAGAGGCCGCCATTGTGCTGTAGGACCATGCCGGGCTTGATGTTGTTGCCGTTGATTTTCATAGAAACCGCTGGATGTGAGGGCTGGAGGCGGCCCGGCCGCATCGTGGGCGGGCGCGCGAAATCGCGGCGAGCCGTAGAGGAACAGCGGAAAAAGGGCAATGGGCGCTGATCGTCGGTCTGCGGATCAGTGGAGGCTTGGTCCCTCACGAAGGCGAGCTTCGGCCCGGTTGACCAGTCGGACGCCCCTGCCGGTGGGGGAGGCCAGTTTACCGGCGGCCGGGTCCAGCTTGCGCGCTTCGTGAGCAAAGGCTGCGGCCAGACCCGCCGAGGACATGGCGGCGACGATCTGGGTCGTTCGCTGCGTCGGCCGAACTGCGAGCCAGACGGCGCTGACAGCCTGGGCGGCGAGCCACAGGGCCATGGCGCTGCGTCGCTCCGGACGAGCGGGCGCATTCCAGACGCGAACCGCCGACAGGGTGGTGGCCGAGAACATGGCGGGCAAAATCAGGCTGAGCGGGCCCCGCGGACGTTCTGTGATCGGGGCGTCGCCGCCCAGGGGTTGCAGCGCGCGACGCGGCTGGGGGCGGATCAGTTTCGAGGCGGCGGTCGTCGCCGCCAGTGCGAAGCCGGCCGTCAGGGCGACGCCAAGCGCCACATGGGTCCAATCTCGCCCTTCGGCGTTGAGAAAGTCCGCGGCCTGGTCGCGTGCGGTGTCGAGGGCGTCTTCGATGCTGGTCATGAGACCGAAATGGCCGGACGCGGAAACTCGTTCCGCGTCCGGCGTCTGGAAGACCGCCTAGTTGCCGGTGGCGGCGCCGTCGGTCTTGATCTCGCTCATGGCGGACTGGAGGTAGTTCTGGGCGCCGAGAAGTTCGATCAGCTTGTGCTGGTTCTCAAGGAAGTCGACGTGTTCCTCGGTGTCGGCCAGGATCTTCATCAGCAGGTCGCGGCTGACGTAGTCGCGGGCTTCCTCGCATTGGGTGACCGCGTCGCGCGTGGTGGCGCGGCTGTCGATCTCCAGTTGCAGATCGGCGCCCAGGCATTCGATCGGCTCCTCGCCGACCTTGAGCTTGTGCAGGTCTTGCAGGTTGGGCAGGCCGTCGAGAAAGAGGATGCGCTTGATCAGCATGTCGGCGTGTTTCATCTCGCCGATGGATTCCTGATAGATGACGTCGCCGAGGTGGCTGAGGCCCCAGCTCTCGAACATTCGGGCGTGCAGGAAATACTGGTTCACCGCCGTCAGTTCATTGGTCAGAACTGCGTTGAGGGTGCGGATGATCGCCGGATCGCCCTTCATGGTCGTCGCCTTTCGTCGTGGGCGGCGAAAGGGAGGCCGGAGCGGCGCTCCAGACTCAATCGCCGCCGGATGCGAAGGCTTTTACCACGGCGAATGCTGCTTGGATTATTTGCGAGTACTTATCACTGCATTGATAGTGCGAGTGAATTTCGTGTTTCGATGACGCGGGCTACTCGGCGGCGAGGGCGAAGGCCGCCTGCGTGTCCTGGATCATCTGGCGCATTTCGCAGACGCATTTCGCGCACTGGGCAGCGCATTGATTGGACGCGAAAATATCTTTCGGACGGGTCGCGCCCGCCTCGATGGCCTGGGCGACGTCGCGTTGGCGAAGGCCGTTACAGTTGCAGACGTACAAGGCGGCAAGCCCCGAAGCAGTTACTGAGAATGGCTCGCTATAGCATTTCTTAAGGCGAGTGCAAATCGTTCGCATCGATGGGCGCGATTGACGCCCGCCGCCGGGACGGGCAGGGCGGGGGCATGGCTCGTCAATCCGCTCTTCCGCCCCGCCCGCCCTGTCAGCTGTATCTGATCACGCCGCCTGTCATAGCCGACCTGGAGGCCTTCGCCGGCCTTCTGGAGCAGGCGCTGGCCGCAGGTGAGGTCGCGGCCTTGCAGATCCGGTTGAAGGACGCGCCGGACGATCAGATCAGGGCGGCCGTGGCGCGGCTGGCGCCGATCGCCCAGGCGCACGGCGTGGCGGTAATTCTGAACGACCGTCCCGATCTGGCGAAGGCCACGGCCTGCGACGGCGTCCACGTGGGTCAGGACGACGCGCCGGTGGCCGAGGCGCGGCGCATCATGGGGCCGGACGCCATGATCGGCGCCACCTGTCACGACAGCCGGCATCTGGCGATGGAGGCGGCGGAGGCGGGGGCGGACTATGTGGCCTTCGGGGCCTTCTTCGAGACTGGCACCAAGGCGACCACGCATCGGCCCGAACTGGCCGAACTGACCATCTGGCAGGAGACGATGGAGACGCCCTGCGTCGCCATCGGCGGGATCACGGTCGAGAACGCGGCCCAGGTCGCCGCCGCCGGGGCCGATTTCGTGGCGGTCAGCGCGGGCGTCTGGAACCATCCCGAAGGACCGGCCGCAGCGGTTCGGGCCTTCAACACGGTGCTCGAAAACGCCTTCTGACTTCAGAGGATGTTTAGGAAGCTTGGTCAGGATGGGGTGTTAGTCGCGTACATCGGACCCGATCATGAACATGAGCCGAGCGCTCGACAGGGCTGAAACCGTGCTTGCCGCCTCCGTGGACGGCGACATTCCCCTGACTGCGCCTAACGCCGCCTTCTTCCGCCAGCCCCTGGCCCCGATCCTGACGGCGGTCGGCGTGACCGTGCTGGTGGTTGTGGCCATCAGTTTTGCGCGAACGAACGGCCTGGTCGCCGCCCTCTGGGGCGCCGGCGGTCTGGCGCTGGCCGTCTGGCTGCGCGGCGGGCGGGGTCGGACCTATGACCTGGCCTTCGGCGCCCTGGTGTCCGTCGGCGTGCTGGCTGGCGAATTCCTGGTTGGAAACGGACCCGCCCTGTCCGCCATGTTCACGGTGGTGAACCTGCTGGAGATCGGTCTGGCTGTGGTTCTGACGCGTCGCTTCGTTCCGGGGCTGAGCGTCAATTCCGTCGAAGGGTTGTCGCGGTTTCTGGGGGTGTGTGCGGTCGCGCCCCTGCCTTCGGCCATCGTGAGCGCCGTCGCGCTGGACGCCATGGTCGGCGCTGACCTTGTCGACGGTTTCCGAATCTGGTGGTGCGGCCACGCCCTGGGGCTGGCCGTGATCGGCGCCTTCGGTCTGGCCCTGCAACGCCGCCATCTGATCATCGTGCGCCAGCCCGCGCGGCTCGCCGAGGGGATCGCCCTGCTGGGACTGATCGGGGCCGCCTGCTATGCCATCTTTTCTCATCTGAGCCTGCCCTACGGCTTCCTGTTGATGCCGCTGCTGCTGATGATGGCGGTGCGCTTCCGGGTGTCAGGCATCGCTGCTGCGCTGGTTGTCGTGACGGTCATGGCCATTGGCGGGACCATGGCGGGGCATGGCCCCTATCATTCCTTCCACGCTCAGGACCGCGCCCTGTTGGCTCAGCTTCTGGTGCTGCTGGGCTATATGCCGATCCTGATGGTCGCCGCCCTGCTGGAAGAGCGGGACCGGCTGGCCGAGCGGGCGCGCGCCGGGCGGGAACGAGCCGAGCGGGCCTCCGCGGCCAAATCGCGGTTGCTGGCCAATGTCGCCCATGAGATCAAAAGTCCGGTCGGGGGCATCATCGGCATCGGTGAGCTGTGGGCGGGCGGCCAGTTGGGCGCGACCTCGGCCGAGCAGGTCGAGATGGCGCAGATGCTGGTGAAGACCGCACGACAGGTCGAAACCCTTGCGCACGATCTGCTGGATGTGGCGCGAGCCGAGTCCGGAGCGGTCAAGGTCGAACTGCGACCGACCGAAGTTTCGGGGCTGCTGGAAGATGTGCGGAGGGCCCTGATCCTGAAGCCCGAAACCCGCGGAATAGGCGTCGAGGTGCTGATCGAGGGCGACGCCCTGATCGCCCAGGCGGATTCGCATCGTCTGGCCCAGGTCATCGGCAATCTGGCGGGGAATGCGGTCAAGTACGGCGCTTCCGGCGGTCGGATCCTGCTTCGGGCGGCTTGGTCTCACGACCGCGTGAGGATCGAGGTGGTGGACTTTGGGCCGGGCCTTTCGCTGGAAAAACAGGGGCAGCTGTTCGAGCCTTTCAACCGCCTTGGGCTCGAGCGCTCGGCCATCGAAGGTCATGGCATCGGCCTGGCCCTGGCCAAGCGACTGACCGAGTTGCAGGGGGGCGAAATCGGCGTCATCTCGGCGCCCGGGCAGGGTGCGACCTTCTGGGTCGAGCTGGCGGCGGCTTGACCGCCGGGCGGCGCGGGGGCCAAGGTCGGGTTATGAAAACCGTGCTTCTCGCCTCCATTCTCTTGAGCGCCGCGCCCATCGCTGCTCATGCCCAGTCCCAAAGCACCGAGGACCTGACCCGGCGGCTGAACGGCGGGCCGCCGGTCACCGCGCAAGCCGCGCCGCAAGCCACGACTCCCGCTGTTCGACCCGGCCCGTCGGCGTCAGGCGCGACCGTCGCGACGCCCGCGACGAGGCCCGCGCCAAGCGCGACGCCCGCAGCCACGCCTCGATCCGTAACCGCGTCTTCGCCCCGGCCCGCCGCAACGACGCCCGTTGCGCCGTCGGGAAGCGTCGCCGCGCCGACGCCCCCCGCTACGGCCCCGGCGCCGTCCGCCGGGTCGGCTCCCGCTCCGGGCGCGCTTGGTCCTGCGGCTGTCGCCGCCCTTCCGTTCCGTATCGAGCTGTCGAGCGGGACCCAGCTCTTCGAGGGCCGTGCGGCGCCGGGGGCCAAGGTCTGGTCCGTTCGAAAGGCGGGCAAGACGCTGGCCATGATCTACGCCGGGCCTGCGTCGCAATTTCCCATCTATGACGGCGAACAGGTGACGGCGGCCGGTCGCGTGTCAGTCATCGTGCCTGAAGGCACGCGCCGCATCGCCATGGAGCACCTGTTCCAGCGGCCGGCGGCTCCGACCGAAATCCACGTCTGGCTGATGAGCCTTGACGGCGCCGACCGCGACGCCGCCGAGCGGATCGCCCAGTCGGTAGACCCGAGGTAATCTGCGCCTATTCGGACCAGACGGCCAGATCGTTGCCGGACGGATCGCGGAAATGGAATCGCCGTCCGCCGGGGAAGGCGAAGATCGGGTGGGTGATTTTCCCGCCTGCCGCCTCGACCCTGGCCAGCATGGCTTCCAGGTCCCGGGCATAGAGGATGGGCAGGGGCTTGGGCGTCATGGCGTCGGTGGTGAAGCCGCCGTCCAGGCCCTCGCCGAACGCCGCGTAGTCGGGGCCGTAGTCCTGAAACGCCCAACCGAAGGCTGAGGCGTAGAAGGCCTTGTGCGCCGTCATGTCGGTGGCGGGCAGTTCAAGGTAGTCCAGCTTGCCGTCTTCGCGCATGGCGACTCTCCAGAAAATGCAGGCGGACGCTTGCACGACGAACGACTCTGCGCAAACCTGCAAATGGTTCGCAAATGCAGGAGTCGGCCATGATCATCCTGAGCGCCGGATGCGCCTCGCTGGCTTCGCTCATGCGCGAGGATGCGCCGGCGGGTCCGACAGCGGAAACGACAAGGGCGCCGGTCGAGACCGACCGACGCCCGCGCCTGATTTCAACGAACGGCGGCGACCAGGGGCCGGCCTGGGTCTCGCCGCCGCATCACTCTCGATAGCCGCGCCTGATCAGGCCAGTTCCACGGCCATGGCCACGGCTTCGCCGCCGCCGATGCACAGCGAGGCCATGCCCTTCTTGCCGCCGCGCGCCTGAAGCGCCGCCAGCAGGGTGGACAGGATGCGCGCGCCTGAGGCGCCGATGGGGTGGCCCAGCGCCGTGGCGCCGCCGTTGACGTTCAGCCTGGCGCGGTCGATGCCCAGTTCCTGCTGCGCGATCATGGCGACGACGGCGAAGGCTTCGTTGACTTCCCACAGGTCGACGTCCTCGACCGACCAGCCGGCCTTCTTCAGGGCCTTCTGCATGGCCGGGACAGGCGCGGTGGTGAACAGGCCCGGCTCATGGGCGTGGGCGGCGTGGGCGACGACGCGGGCGACGATGGGCAGGCCCAGGGCCTTGGCCGTGCTCTCGCGCGTCATGACCAGAGCGGCGGCGCCGTCCGAGATCGAACTGGCGTTGGCGGCGGTGATGGCGCCGTCCTTGGTGAAGGCGGGGCGCAGGGTGGGGATCTTGGCCGGGTCAGCCTTGCCGGGCTGCTCGTCCTCGCTGACCGTGACCGGGCCCTTGCGGGTCGCGACCTCGACCGGGACGATCTCGGCCTTGAAGGCGCCCGAGGCGATGGCGGCCTTGGCGCGGGTCAGGCTTTCGATCGCGTATTCGTCCATCTGTTCACGGGTGAACTGATACTGGGCGGCGGTGTCCTCGGCGAAGACGCCCATGGCCTTGCCGGGGGAATAGGCGTCTTCCAGACCGTCCATCATCATGCTGTCGACGATGACGTCGTGGCCGATGCGGGCGCCGCCGCGATGCTTGTTCATCAGGTAGGGGGCGCCGGTCATGGACTCCATGCCGCCGGCGACGATGACCTCGGCGGTGCCGGCCAGCAGCGCGTCGTGCGCCATCATGGCGGCCTGAAGCCCTGAGCCGCACATCTTGTTCACCGTGGTCGCCTCGACGTGTTTGCCCAGGCCCGCGCCGATGGCGGCCTGACGCGCCGGGGCCTGGCCCAGACCGGCGGGCAGGACGCAGCCCATGAAGATCTGCTCGACCTTTTCAGGGGCGAGGCCGGCGCGCTCGACGGCGGCCTTGACCGCGGCGGCGCCCAGGTCGGTGGCCTTGACCGTGGACAGGGCGCCTTGGAAGCCGCCCATGGGCGTGCGGGCGAAGGAGACGATGACGACGGGATCGGCAAAGGTCTGGGGGGCGGCGGTCATGAGGGGCGTTTCCAGTGTAAGTCGTTTCGCGGGGATTAGGGGAGGCGGGGGGCCGCTGGCAAGGTCAGAGGAGTTTGCGGCGCTGGCGAGCCAGGGCCAGCGGGCGGCCGTCCGCGCCCCAGGCGACGGCCTCGTCCACGGACCAGCCGAGCCCGTGATCCAGCAGCCGGTATTCGAAGAAGGCCCAGCCGTCGGGCGCGGTCTCGGGCGTCGGGTCGTTGATGAAGTCGTAGCGCAGATCGACGCTGGTCATCATCGGCGGCGCCTTGAAGGCGGTCCAGGCGGGCGGATAGAGGGCGTCCAGCAGATAGGCCAGACGCAGTTCGTCCAGGGGCGCGCCGTCGCGGGTGCGCATCCAGACGCGTTCGATGACGGGTTTGCCTTCATTGCCGCCCAGGATGTTGGGGCCGCCGTCGAAGCGATAGTCGACGTGCTGCGAGAAGCGCGGGGCCATGGGGCCGCTGAGGCCCGGCGCGTCGCTGTCCAGCAAGGGCGGCGGGGTGAGCAACGGGCTGAGGGTTTCTGCGCTGTCGCCGTCGGCGCCATAGGTGGCGCTGGCGTGGTGGGTCAGGCGCGCGCCTTGCCCGCCCTCGACCACGGCATAGGCGACGTTGCGGCCGCCGCGCAGCAGACGCGGACGGAAATGGATCGGCTGGCCGTATTTGGCGGCGGCCAGATACTGAACGCTGAGGCTGCGCAATGGCGCCTTCAGATCCAGGCCCTGACGCATGGCCCCGGCGCACAGGGCCGCCAGCAGGCCGCCGAAGGGGAAGCCGGCCTCGGGCGGGGCGGCGATGGGACCGTTGGAGAATTCGCCCGACAGGTGGGCGGCGAGGCCGTCGTCCGAAGGCGTCAGGGTCAGGGCGTCGTGCAGCAGGTCGGCTTCGGTCATCGGTCCACGCAACAGCAGGCGAAAGAGAGGCGGGCGGAGACTGAAGCGTCGCCGCCCGCAAGTCGAGGAATGCAGAAACCACGACAGGCCAGTCGTTAGTTCGTTGCCTAAAGAAACTGACAAACTGCGTCCCGATTGGCAACCCACTTGTCAAAAGCCTGACGCGGGGTCACTTTCCGCTGCATGGGACGCACCGCCGACTATAGCCGCCAGAGCTGCTCGATCGCCGCCACGCTGGAGGTGATAGGCGACCCGTGGACCCTGCTGGTCATCCGCGACGCCTTCAACGGCGTGCGCCGGTTCGAACAGTGGCAGGAACGTCTGGGGGTGGCGCGCAACGTCCTGGCCGCGCGGCTGAAGTCGCTGGTGCAGCACGGGGTGCTGGAGCCGCAGCTCTATTCCGAACGCCCGCCGCGCAACGAATACGTCCTGACGCCCAAGGGCAAGGACCTGTATGGGGTGCTGGTGACCCTGCACGCCTGGGGCGAGAAGCACGTCTATGGCGAGGCCGACAGCGGCGTCGCCATGATTCACAAGACCTGCGGTCACGATCTCAAGCCCCGCATCGCCTGCGGTTGTTGCAACGAGATCGTCAAACCCCGCGACATCGAAGTCACCTGGGCCGAAAACCGGCCGACTGTGGGCGAAATGATGCCGAAGGATGAGGCGGCCTAAGGGGCGTCGAGCAGACGTTCGAGACGTCCGTTAAGGGTCAGTTTGCGACGAACGTTCCCGATCACCAGGCGGAACACCCAGGCGTGGCGACCATCCAGCCCGAAATCGACCCGTTGCCGACGTTATGTCGGTCGTGTCAGTAGGTTAGATAACCCTCGTTGCGATGCCGTAGAACAGGCCGATGCCCGCGGCCGTCATGATTGCAGAGATGATCAGTGTGGGCCGCCCAAGCCGAAAATGCTCCGTCCGTTGCAGGTCTTTCAGCGTGCTCCAGTAGCTCACCACGCCAAGGACCATCGACAGCGTTCCGACACCGGCGAGAAACAAGCCGACCCTTTGCGGGCTTTCAGGGTGCGCGCTCGTCGCGGAACCGGCGCTCTCCAGAAACTTGTATATGGTGAAGCTGAAGCTCAGCAGGGAAAGGGCCGTGCGTATCCACGCCATCAACGTCCGGTCGGCCGCCATGATGGTGCGCATGGTGCCTAGGTCTTGGGGCAGGGCAGGGTTCAAGGACAGGCGCGGGTGGCTATGGGACATCCATCAACTTTCTACGCAGTGGCTGGCAAGGCGATGCCGGCTAGTGTCGCGTTGGCGGCGAAAGTCGCAATCAGGGAAGGACCCTAGGACGAATCGACATTCACCGCATCCAGATCATTGACGCGGCGATGTGGACGAAGGCGAGGTAGTGGCGTGCCAGCCTGTCGAACCGGGTGGCGAAGCGGCGGAAGTGCTTGAGCTTGTTGAAGC
>Ga0308171_1000644_pt1 | contig 65855 bp, 62 predicted proteins | sample PhyGR1_FD_202135 | JGI IMG/M metagenome (GOLD analysis project Ga0308171, IMG submission 202135) | Phyllosphere microbial communities from UC Gill Tract Community Farm, Albany, California, United States - DLSLSG.R1 | ecosystem: Host-associated > Plants > Phyllosphere > Unclassified | place: USA...
GATCATCACACCAACCGCCAGCGAAATCCCTGCGGCCGCCGAGGCACTGAATGCCGAGATCAGCGATATGTATCCGTTGGTCGAGGTTCCCGATCTGTTAAGGGAAGTGCATGAATGGACCGGCTTTGCGGATCAGTTCACGCATGTTCGGACCGGCGACGTACCAAAAAATGTCTCTGCAATGCTCGCTGGTGTACTGGCCGATGCTACGAACCTTGGTCCCAAACGAATGGCGGGCGCTTCCAAAGGGATTAGCGCTCACCAGATTGGGTGGATGCGCACATTCCACGCGCGATCGGAGACATACCGCACGGCTCAAGCGTGCATCACCGATGCCCACACCCAGCATCCGCATTCGCGCCTTTGGGGCAATGGCACAACGTCATCGTCCGATGGCCAATTCTTCCGTGCGAGCGACCGGGCTGCAAAGCGCGGCGACATCAATTTGCATTACGGTAGCGAGCCCGGATCGAAATTCTATAGCCATCTGTCAGATCAATACGGCTACTTCAGCATTTTGCCCATCAGTCCCACCGAGAGCGAGGCGGCCTATGTGCTGGACGGGCTCTTCGATCAGGACACGGTCCTCGATATCCAGGAGCACTTTACCGACACTGGCGGTGCCAGTGATCATATGTTCGGGCTGTTCGCCTTGATCGGAAAGCGGTTCTCACCAAGACTGCGTAATCTCAAAGATCGGAAGTTCCATACGTTCGAGAAGGGTGATGCATATCCGGCGCTGTCGAACCACATCGGGGCGCCGATCAATGCCAATCTGATCCTCGACCATTGGGACGATCTGCTCCATCTTGCGGCGTCGATCACGACGCGGTCCGTGGTGCCATCTACCATCCTCAAGAAATTGTCCGCAACGCCAAAGCAAAGCCATCTCGCGAGGGCGCTCCGCGAATTCGGCCGTATCGAAAGGTCGCTCTTCATGATCGAATGGTACTCAAGTCCGGCACTACGGCGGAGATGCCAAGCTGGTCTCAACAAGGGCGAGGCCGCTCATAAGCTGAAACGCGCTGTGTTCTTCCACGAGCGGGGCGAAATCCGCGACCGGTCGTTCGAGAGCCAAGCATTCCGCGCCTCTGGTCTCAACCTCGTTGTCAGTGCAATCGTCCACTGGAATACAGTCTATCTCGACCGCGCAATCACGCAGTTGAAGCGAGAGGGTCGAAATATTCCCGATACTTTGTTGAAGCATATTTCGCCGCTCAGTTGGGAGCACATCAACCTTACCGGCATCTACACCTGGGATACCGAACACCAGATGCCCGACGGATTTCGATCGCTTCGTCTGCCAGCCGGGCTACGGCGGGTCGCATAAGTTCCCCTTCCGTTCGCTCTTAGCGTACGATTTCGGACTGCTCTTGTTCCCGCCCCAAATGGACCCGGAGCGCCCGTTTCTGGGACTGGAAGAGAAATGCACTCCGGACTACCTGCTCAGGATAACGGTCGGGGACGAGCGTATTCTCGTCGTCGGCGACGCTACTCTCGCGAGCGCGGAGCACCATCACAAAGACCCCAAGCCAAAAACGGTCGAGAAGTATCGCCGCACTCTCGGTTGGTCAGTTGATGGCGGAATAGTAAGATGTCACCCGATGGGCGGGTTCGTGATTTTCCCTCCGCCTTCTAGTTCTTGGAAAGAGTTCGAGGTCATTCCCGGAGCTGCGGACTGCGTGATCTTCGCACCGGGGCCAAGAGATTCAGAAATTGCAAAGCACCGACTCCTAAGTCTGTTGGGGGCTATTTCGCCCAACCTCAAAGCTAATTTGGAGCCATAGATTTCTTCGGCATCGGCTATGTGTCGAGCATTCCGGGGTTGCTTCAAGAGAGTCGTTTGGTTGTGGAGGTCTTGGTTACAGAGGATCAAAGCTCGGCCACCGTGAACAGACTTTACTTTTTTAACAAAAAAGTGCATTTGGCTTTATGCGTCTGACGTGAGGTGATTCATGCGTCCGGGTGACGAGCTCTGAGATGTCGTCTGCAATGAACTGACACCGTCGTTCGTCGAGAGTATGACGAATTTTGCGGCTTGGGAGTATCGACAACTTTATGACAGGCTGGCTGAAGAGCCGCTAATATCACCCGACCAGCGATACTATGAATTCGCCCGGGGTCGCAGCACGGCGATATCTAAGGCCCTAATCCGCGCCGCCCAAAAGCACGACATTCCTTACGACATCAAGCGCTTGGCTTGTAATGGTCAGGGAAAGCTGCTGGTGAAGGCCGGACGGGTCATCGTGATGCAGGAGCCGATGGATTCACTCTATGGTGGTCGGCCGCGTGCAGCGGACTATAAACAAGAAATCAGCCGGCATGCGGGTATCATTACCCAACTCGAACTAGATCTTGGAGACCGTCCGCCCCGGTTGCTCAACTGGTCTGACGGCCTCCTTGCGGTTCTACTCCATGGAGCATGCGGATCAAGGTTTGGAGAGCGAGAGTGCGAACTTGGCGCATTAATGCTCGCGATCCCTGACGCAGATTATGAAAACTGGATCGTGAGGCTTGATCTCCATGATCTTGCGATGTTTGGAGGCGCACGCACCGATATTGGCGCCTCAAAGTACGGCCACAGCATACAGGAAGACCGCGTTATCGTGAGAAGGAAGAACGGGAAGGGCGTGTTGCGATCCAATGGTTAAGGGTGTCGCAAATTTTTCGGGTGAGAAACTAACGGAAGCTCGGCTGGCGAGCGGCCTTCGTAAGAACGCGCTTGCTGATAAGATCGGCGTGACGTCGATGGCTATCACCCGCTATGAGGCAAACCAAGACCGACCAACCAAGAATAATCTTGAGGCTATTGCCATAGCCTTGGCTTTTCCAGTCGAATTCTTTACCCGGAAGGCTTGGTCAGAGAGTTTGGGAACGGTTTTCTGGCGCGACCAGGTCGCGGAGACGAAGGCCGCCCGCGAGATGACCGAACAACGTATGAAATGGCTCTGCGAATTGTTCTGGACACTCGAAGAGGAACTCGATTTTCCTGAGCAGGCAATCCCCGAAGTCGACCTTCCCAGCGACGTACGGTTGATATCACCGGTGATGATCGAGAAATGCGCAAGCGAATTACGCCGGCAATGGCAGCTGCGCAGCCTACCGATCCGGGATGTCGTACTCAGCGTTGAGAATGCAGGAATTCCGGTTGCAATGCTGGATATCCCCTCCGAAAAGCAAGATGGCTTCTTCTTTCGGTCGCCATTGCTCAAACGTAGTTTTATCGGTGTGAATGTCCACAGCGCGACCGCCGCAAGGGCTCGGTTCGATGTGGCCCACGAGCTTGGACATCTTGTATTGCATAAAAATGTCACGGCGGAACAGAACCGCGATCCCGACCTACACAAGATTATCGAAAAGCAGGCGCATCGGTTTGCCGGAGCTTTCCTTTTTCCAAAGGAAAGCTTCTGGGACGAAGTCACCACACCGTCACTTGATTATTTTTGTGCGTTGAAAAAGAGATGGGGCATGTCGATTGCCGCAATGATTGCCCGGGCGTTCGACCTTGGTATGATCGACGTCGAGGCAAAAAAGCGGCTTTATATCTCCATGAACCGGAGAGACTGGAGGCAGTCCGAGCCGTTCGATGACGTGATGGTGATGGAGCGTCCAAGGATGCTTCGTAGGGGTGTCGAAGCCCTTGTTGCGTCGGGCGACTACTCTCAAGACTTCCTTGAACATATGTTGGCACTGCCTCGGAAGGAAATCCTTCAACTTGTCGGCCTAACCGACGTAGGGATGAAAAGCTTTGACTCGGTGAGCTATCTTTTCAAGCCGCCAACGGTCGTCGAAGCAACCGATTTGGAGACAGGCGAGATCGTCAAATTTCCACAGCGACTTCGGAGTTGAGCACGGAATATCATCCGATGAATGTCAAGTGATTGTGTCGAGTTCGCAAGTGGTTCGGCGGCAAAGTTTTTTATGGCCGCGTGTCGACCTATCCCACCGCGCCGTTGGCCTGCGCCGCGGTATCTCAAGCCGTCGCGGACTCGACTGTCGCTTTTGAAGCAGGAAGCATATCAACGAATATATGCCTCAGCCGGATTGTATGATCTCTACCGTTTTGCACGAGCGCGCCCTCAAGCACGGCTAAAGATTGTGCGTGCTGATCCGCCGCTGCTAGACCAGCATTCTTGCCGTAGATCTTCACGAGACGAGCATCGATGTATTTGACCACATCGGCAGCCGGCAGAGCTAATACATAGCCAAGCATGAAACCCCAGTCATGTCCGGCGGCATATCTGCTTTTGAAAAACCGATCCACTCCCTCAGTTACGTAGCGCGCGTTTAAGCCTGTATCGCCCGCGTGGACGCGTTTGCACTCAATGGCTACGTACGCGTCCTCATCACCGAATTGATGCATGAACTGCAAAGTTATATCGATCCGACCTAGAAGAGTTGGATCGTTCGTTGACATGTCCTCAAGCTCGACTTCGCCACGAATCTGCAGATTGGTGAGCCCGAGCGTTTTCTTCACGCGCCTCATGGCTTTGCGGACTACAATCGTGATTGGCACCTCAAGCATCCCAGCGGTGAGATCGCTACGAGCGGCAGAGCTTCCACGGCATACGAGATCCACTACTGTCGCAATTTGGTCGTCTGACAACGCGAATGTAGGGCGTCCAACAGGACCGTCAGGCGCGAGAAGGGACATCCCGCCTCCGTACCCAGTGATCAGCGAGAATGGCGTCGGCGTCGTTGAGGCCGAGTGTTTGAGTCCAGTAACGCGTCTCGGACGGTTTCAAAATAAAAAGATCTTCATCGCTATACAAACGCATTTGCCGCCGTTCATTGAGATAGGGAGGTATGTCCGCCTCAAGCTGGCCCCTTAATAGGTTTGTCAGCGATCCGAGCTCCTTTGCGTCTCCGATACGAACAACAGGCTTCTCGCCAGGACCTCCAGGTGCCATCATAAACCTAACGGCGGTTATACCCGGAACACCGGCTGCTAGATTGCCATTCTCCAATTTCGCTGGATACACAATAGCCTCAAGATGTCGCTCATTCCGTGCGCGAAGGTAAGCGTCGACTGAACCAGTAACCTGGGCTGCATAAGCCCTTAGGCAGTCTGAATCTGGCGATGCCGTAAGCCCAATTCGCTCGCCGCGATTTTCAAATATCAGGTAACGGGCCCGTGAAACGCTCTCCCGGACTAATACGCGCTCATCGTGCTCAAGGTCGTAGAGATCGAAAACAGCCTCGTCTAATCTGGAGAGTACTTGATGGTCACCAGGATGGTTGGCAGCGAGGCTCTCTGCGTCGATCACCGCCCTTAAGAGGCTGGTGTCGGCGGTATTCAGGTGAGGGATACGCAAAGACAACAGATCATGTGGCAGGACTGTCGGTCGCTCTAGACCCCAAGTCGGTCCACCCATAGCGAGCTGAAACGAAACGATGCTTGAGTTCAGTATCCCGCTGAGGACATAGCCTAGAGGTTGGTCTGAAGTTGCGAATGAGACACCCGTAAAGTTCTCGCTGTAGAGTGCATCGTGTTCGAACACGGCCGCGCTAAATCGACCACGCTCGGCGCCGGCGTCGGAGCCTGCTTTCGAACAAACCAATAGCGGCCCCTTGAAGATAGAAGGGTTCCTGGTTCGGTGTAGTGTTTTGTGGGTAAGCTTGTGCAAATTTTCGAGTTGCAACCGAAAAGGGTTGAACACGTCGGGAGTGATCACCGGCAAATCAAAATAATGATCTGGCGGTGCGCTTTGCCCAGCGCCATTGACCTTGAATCCTTGACCGCGATGCCGCCTTTTGGCGATGCCGAGATCCGTCAATGCCCAATCGAGTGTTGGAAACTCCCTTTCAAGGCGCTCGATCAGCCAGCCATCACGCACGGTCCCAAACGTCGCTGCCTTTAGGAAGGGTGGTGTTGCCAGGACTTGTTTCAAGGGAACCGATCTGATTTCACCCGGGCCAAGGTGGAACACGCCGGTACGACGAAAATCTGGCGTCCAAGGAATGGATCCCACGAGCAGGCGAGTCTTATCTGGCCCCAATGCGCAACGAGCAAAGAAAAGCAGAGCAGGCCCAACCGCATCTGGGAAAAGTTCTTCGCGGCGAAGGTATGACAAATTGATTAGAGCTGAAGGTGCCAACCGCTCCAACAAATGGGCGCGCGCAGCGACCGCATGCGTGTCTTTCGAGAAAAACGGGGTCGCTTTCATCACCATGCCAATTCGGCCCACGTCCCCGACCAAGTCGGCTGCGAGTCCGAGAAACGCCTGGTCAGGGCTACGCCGTGGCCTTAGCGTCGACGCATCAGGTGAGCGACGTTTTTTCACCCCTGTCGTCACGAAAGTCCACGGCGGATTGCCTACGACGGCGTCGAAGCGAGATTTGGTAATTTTCTCTGGCAGCTGGTCGGCGAGGGAATCTGCTTCAAACAGAGTTGTGTTGATGAGCCGATCAAATTTTAAGTCGGCGATATCATCGATCGGGTCTTCATCCAGTTCGAGGGCTGCCAAGTAGAGGCTGAACGCAGCAATGCCGAGAGCCGACCGGTTGATGTCGATACCGAAAAGCTGATTGTAAAGTATGTGGCGTACCAGCTTCCGGCCGACCGGTTTCCCCTCAGATGCTCTCCAAACTAACCGACGGAATGCCTCGACAAGGAAAGCACCAGAACCGCACGCCGGATCGATTATTCGCGCGTCATGCGGCAACCCCTCGAAAACAGGGTCGAGCGTCAAATGCACGAGTTCCACGGGCGTGTAATGAAGACCCTGCGATCTCGCCTCATCCGCGGCGCTTGTCCGTGCAAACTGCTGATAGATGGAGCTGATTAGATCAATCGGGATAGCGTTGAAGCGGAAGCGGAACAGCCGTCCTTGACCATATCGTTCTGAAATAAGGCTGCGACCTTCAACAAAATCCCTGATAAGTTCAAGGTGCTGCGAGGTAAGTTGGTCTCGCTCAGCACCCGGGTCATCCATCGGGAACAGGTCGCCGTTAAACGTCATCCTTAGCCAGTCGAAAAGTGCAAAAGCTCTTTCGGGCGTAGCAAACATCTCGCTTAGGTCTGCCGGCATTTCAGGAGGTAGAAAAGACTGCGCGATCCCTCTGTCCAAGAGATACCATGTGAAAATGCAACGACCGATGAAGCGTTGAGCAATGTCGCGAGCATGAGCCAGGTCGCGAACACTCTTGTTTTTTTCCAGCGCGGTAAGACGATCTTCTAGCGCGCTGATCTCCGCGAGCAGTTCGCGATCGACCCTGTGTCGCCTATCGATCTTGGAGCCGATAGCACTGGCCCAAAAGGCACCGGTCTCAGTCGCGATTCGTCCGCACTGCGCATCAAGATCACGCAGCCGATCCGCTGAACTTAGAACGAAACTGTCGAGTACGCGTGGTTCGCCATTTTTTATGGAGCCATCTTGCTCAGGTGACGCGTAGCAGTCGTAGATTCGTATGTCGGTCGGAGTGACAACCCAGAGAAGGGGTGCGACGCCGACATTCCACGCGGCTTCCTGCCACCGTCGCAAATCGGTTTCGCTGGGGGCCGTGAAACCTGCATCTTTGAAGATGCTGGTTGGAGCGTTCTGTGCAGAGAAAATTGCGTCTGCGTTCAGACCGACGACATCATCAGAGAATACCGCCCGCAGTCTCGCCGCGCGTGGATCCTCAGCCGATACGAAGCCAGGAGCCAGTCGCCCGGTCGCGCTGAGGTATCCGGTCGCCTCTAAAGCTAGCTTGAACGCTGGACTTGTCACACTGATCTCCGCCGCTTCCCAGCGTCGGGCTTGACGAGGCTGATGCCAATCGAAGCATGGTCGACCGCATCAAGTGAGCGGACAGGAAAAAGCTCGAGCTGACCGGTCGATCTTGTAGGCATTGATAACCCAAAGCCCCTTGCCAGAACTTCAAGATGTGGGTGCAGGACAATCAATATGCCGTCGCGAGAAGGTGCTCGCGAGGTTTCTTCTTCCAAAGACCATAGGTTCCCGCCTTCCAGGATGAGCGTCTTGTCTCGAAGTGCGATGAACGACGTCTTTCTTAGACCAGTCTTGAGACTCGTAAATAGAGATTGATGAAACTGAAGCTCCAGATGAAACCTGTCTCGCAACGCAGCTGCAATTCTTAAAAGAAGGACTGTCTGCCACGTGAATCCTGCAGGCGAGCCTTTGCTCTTTGGAGGGAAGTCAGCTGGAATAAGGGCCCGCCGGCTTGTCCACTCACGAAGAGTGGCGGTCGAAAGTCCAGTCAACAGCGACGCGTCGGGGGTTGTGACAAATTTCATAACAGGCCTGAATGATCGGGTATTGTACCCGATCTCCCAGAATGGGTAACATACCCAATCTGACCCGTAAATAGACTATGGTTGCATTAGCCTGGCCGGCCCTGTTATCGCTCAACAAATTAAAGAGTTAGCCGCGGACTTTTCGCTGAAGCACCTACGACGACACGGCCGAGCATGCCCTGATTATTCTGGGCGCCTTCTCAGCCTGACAGATGAGACACGCAGGGGAGGGTGACAATGATCATAGACGACCGCATGCCGCATACGCTTAGCAGCGATGAGATCCTAGTAAGGATCGGTTTGAATGAGAACATCCGCGGCCAACTGGGGACTTATGAGCAGAAGACGGCCATCTTCTCATGGCTGGACACGCTTAGAGCCATAGAGGAGTGCATCAATCTGCTCATCGCCGATTGGTCAGCAGAAGAGGAGGCAGTCATCGCAGAGCTCTTCGCGACACGCGTCGAAAGATTTCTTGCCGAACCGACCTATCTCGTCTGGATCAGGGAATGGCTCACCGTTAGGTTCAACGCAAACTTCGCGGCCCGGTTTGGAAACTTGATGGTCCAGTGTTTTGCCATAAGGCACTCCTTTACCATGCACGGTATCGAAACGGCTGAAGAAGGCCTCGCAGACGTCGGCTCGATGATTGGTTATTTCCAGTCTCGCCGCAGACATCTTGTTGCTGTGCTCCAGCTCATGCCGCACGTCTGCCGGGGCGTTAAGCCTCTGCATCCGCTGAACACTTTGAACGTCGTCCTACCGCTTATTGAGCTGCACGCCCTTCCAATGTCTGGCTGCCAAACCGTGCTCAACGTCAGGTTTGCGCGCCAAAGCTTGAACCTGTCCGACGATTCGAAGTCCGAACTTGCTATGTTGAGCCCGCTGTTCCTGGAGCCAGAACGGGCACCAATCGTTGACATGCCAATAAACGAAGAAGGACTGGAAATCCTGAGAAAGCGCGAACAGGTTCGCGATGACAGGCTCTTTTCAGCGGCTGAGCTTCGCAACGATATAGCGTTGATCGAGGTAGCCTATGCAGAATTTGATCTTACAGCATCTGACTTCCCCCCATGCTCGAAGCTCATCCGCAAGCTTTCCAATGATTATATCGATCGCGATTTCTGGATCGCAATTACCCCTCCTGATCTGGAGCGGCTTTTTCGCCGGTTCTCGGCATCTAAGGCGCTGAAAGACGCCTTCGTAAACCGCTCCGGCGACTACTCGAGCTGCCTTTCGACATATGCGCCGATGGTCTTGGTTGGGGGGGTATATCGATCCACGGTGACCTTGCTCAGCCGGTTCTTATACAGCTGGCGTGCTCGTAGTCTTGACCGAAAAAAGCGATACCAGATTAGGTCGGGGTTTATTTTCGAGGACGCCGTCGCCGCAGAATTGGGAAAGCAGGGCTTCTCCCTGCAGGCGATCACCCGTGTCGGCCGCGCTGAATTCGACGTGGTTACAGTACGAGAGGGTGTAATCTGGAACGTTCAGTGCAAGAACAATTTCCGGCATCTGGATCAGGTCGATTCCGACGCGGAACGCTTTGCGAGATACAACAGGAGCTTGGTGAGAGCATACGAGAGGGCACTACAAAAGGAAGTAAGGCGTGAACACCTTCTGAAAACGAAGCTCGGGCTCGATCAGGTCCAGCACATGCTGGTTTCACGCTTTCCCGTCGTGACCGACGATATACGGGTTTTGCCTTTCAGCAGGATAGGCGACTTCAGCCAGCGAGCGCAGCTCGTCTTACAAGGTGCAGAATGAGGCGTGAGGGCAGGATGGGAGCCACACTGATGGGAAGGACTTTAGACCCCGCGAAACTGCTTCCCTTTTCTGATCAATCACTTAGTAAATTTGATATACGTGCCGACGGTTCAAATCCGTTTCAAGAGCTCGTCGTTCTATATCACCTGCAGCTCTTCGGTCTCAGCGGCCGTCGCGCATTCAACGATGACATTGATCGCCTCTTGCAGCACCGGCCCGAGCCGTCGGCCTTTCTGCCAGAAGACAACGTAGTGATAGAGCGCGCTAGGCTCGAATGGACGAAACTCGACGGGGAAGGCTGCAAACTGGCGCGCGGCAAAAGTATTGCTGCTCGTGATGCCGAGGCCCGCGGCTACATAGTTTATCTCCTGGCCGATGATATCTACCTGAACTGCCAGATGCGGCTCCTCGCCCATGTAGCGCAGCGCATTTTCGTTCATCTGGTGTGAGTGCATCTGTGGCTCGACATCTGCCAAAGGTTCGCCGATCAGATCCTCCGGCCGAATTATGTCCTTCCCGGAGAACCGGTGGCCGGGATAGAAGACGTAAACATTCGTCGCTGTCGCGACGGGGCGCCAGTCGAAGACGTTCTCGTCAAGCGGCAGGCGGGCGAGCCCGATGTCCGCCCGCCCTTCGAGCACATGCGCGGCGATCTCGTGATAGCTGCCTGACTTGAGCTGAATTCCATGAACCGGCTGACGCAAGCGTAGCGCGCGTATGGCATCCGGAATCAATTTCATTGAGAACACATAAGGCGCGGCGATGCTGATCGTGTCGCTGTCAATACCCTTTATCGAGGTCACCGTCTTGGCGATCCTGTCCATCTGGGCAAAGGTTGCGTCCGTGTCGCGAAAGAGCGCCGTCGCTTGTGCGGTCGGGAGAAGCCGACCCTTGTCGCGTACGAACAATTGCACGGCGAGCAGCGCCTCGAGCTGTTTGAGCTGCTGGCTGACGGCGGGTTGCGTGATGCCGAGCACTGCCGCTGCCGCACGTTCCGACCTCGCCCTGATGACTTCGCGCAGGATTTGAAGATGCCGAAGCGTAATGCCGGTGCCTGCAATTTCGACCATAGCGGAGCTCCCGGAACGTGCAAATCCATTTATGCGCAAAGCAGAGCTTATACCAATATGCAAATTTGGCGAAGTATGGCTATTATCCTATAAGTGTGGCTTATCAAAAAATATTATTGCTTATAAATTGACGCCTGCCGAATTTCGGAGCAATTTTTACACCCAGACGCCGCCGAGGAAGCATTCGGCACGGAGGAGCGGAAATCGCTCCGATCATTCGAAACTTGAAGAAGCAAGAGGATGGTGCCGCTCCATGCGCGCAACAAGAGCTTTATCGTGCCCGAATTTTGTCGGATCCCCTGTAGGGAATGCATCGCATTCGAGGCGGTACCCATGACGTCCGGCGCCTCATTTCTTGAACCAGCGTCATCTCATGGCATACGCGCGGACCGCGTCGAAAAACGTCTTGGCCCCACCGATGTCCTTCGGGGGGTGAGCCTGGATGTCCGGCCCGGCGAAGTTCTTTCGATCCTCGGCAGCAGCGGTTCGGGCAAAAGCACGCTTCTGCGATGCCTTAACCTGCTAACTATCCCTGATCGCGGCGACATCTGGGTCCATGGTGAGAGACTGGCCACGCGGCCCGCTGCTGAGCAGGGCGCACCTGCTTCGATCGTTGATCAACGGCAGGTTCGTCGCATCCGCGCTTCGATGGGCATGGTCTTTCAGAGCTTCAATCTCTGGCCGCACAAGACCGCGCTCGAGAACGTCACGGAAGGGCCTGTGCACGTGAAGGGAATGCGGCGCGGCGCCGCAGCGGATCTGGGGCGTCACTACCTCGCCAAGGTCGGGCTGTCCGAGAAGGCCGATGCCTATCCGCGGCATCTCTCGGGCGGCCAGCAACAGCGTGTAGCGATCGCACGCGCACTGGCCATGGAGCCTCTGGCGCTGCTGTTCGACGAGCCGACCTCCGCATTGGACCCTGAACTCGTGAGCGAGGTGCTCCGCGTTATCGAGGCTTTGGCGGGCGAGGGGCGAACGATGGTGATCGTGACCCATGAACTTGCCTTTGCGCGGGAAGTGTCGACCCGGGTGGCCTTCATGCATCGGGGGCTGATCGAGGAAGAAGCGCCGCCACCGCAATTCTTCCAGTCGCCGGCATCCGATCGTCTCCGCGGCTTCCTTGCCTCTCATAGATAGAAGGTCCACCCCATGGATGGTTTTGCAATCCAGTTCATTGACGGGCTCAAGACAACCGTACTCCTGGCGATGGTCAGCGGCGTGCTCGGCACGTCGCTCGGACTGGCCGCTGCAGCGGGGCGCTTGTCGAAGCTCAAACCGCTGAGCGCTGCAGTCGGCTGCTACACGACGATCGTCCGCGGCGTGCCGGAGCTGCTGGTCATTCTGCTGATCTTTTTTGGCGGAACCATTGCGATAAGCGCTCTCTTTGGCCGGTATGTGGAGGTGAACGCCTTCCTGGCGGGGGTGGTCGCACTTACCATCGTTTCCGGCGCCTATATGGCCGAGATCTTTCGCGGCGCGGTTCTCAGCATTCCGGAAGGACAGGTCGAGGCCGCCCGGTCGCTGGGTATGCATCCGTGGCAGACCTGGATGCTGGTGATCCTGCCGCAGATGATGCGCATCGCTCTGCCGGCACTGGCCAATCAGTGGATTTCGCTCATCAAAGAGACGTCGCTGATCTCGATCGTCGGGCTGACCGATATCATGCGGGTCGCCTCGATCGGGGCGGGTTCGATGCGAGCGCCGCTGACATTCTATCTCGCCGCCGCCGCTCTCTATCTCGCGTTGACCAGCATCGCACTGGTCGCCTTCAACCTTCTGGAACGGCGGTTTGCCGTGCCCGGCCGCTAAGGAGTAGACGTCATGGATATTGCACTCCTGTTCGACAGTACGATCGTGCTGGCCGGTGGCATTCCGCTGACCCTGCTGCTGACATTCGCCTCCCTGGCCGCCGGTACGGCTCTTTCGGTTCCGTTCGCCTTCATGCATGCATCCACATACAAAACGGTCTCGGTTCCGGTTCTCGTCTACACCTACGTCTTCCGCGGCACGCCGCTGCTGGTCCAGCTCTTCATCATCTATTACGGCCTCGGTCAGATCGAGCTCATCCGCGCGAGCTTCGCCTGGGTGCTTCTGCGCGACCCTTTCTGGTGCTGTCTGCTCGCCTTCTCGCTCAACGGCGCCGCGTACATGACAGAAATCTTCCGCGGCGGCATTCAGGCTGTGCCGCCCGGCATGGTCGAGGCGGCCGAGACCGTCGGCATGACCCCCATGCAGATCAGGCTCCGGATCGTCTTCCCCATCGCCTTCAGAAGCGTCTTGCCCTCCTACGCCAATGAAGTGATCGGGATGATGAAGGCAAGCTCGCTGGCCAGCACGGTCACGCTGCTTGAAGTGACAGGACTGTCGCGAAAGCTGGTTGCAGAGACTTTTGCTCCCTACGAGATCTTCATTGCCGCTGGCCTTCTATATCTCAGTCTCACCGTCATCTTCACACGTCTCCTGCGAGCGTTGGAGATTCGATTGACGGGTACTCCGCGGACGAAGGCACTTGCCGGCCGCACAGTTATCAAGCAGGTGCGCTATGAATATTAGTCTCCGCCAGGACGGCATTCTTGCCGGCGAGACCGCTTGGCGCGAGATCGACTTACCTGCCGTCGCGTCCAATTACCGCGCCATCAGGGCCGTCGTCAATCCGACGACCAGGATCCTGCCTTGCCTGAAGCAGGATGCGTATGGCTGCGGCGCAGGCCAGGTGGCCGCGACCCTCGCCGCCGAGGGTGTCGACGCCTTTGGAGTGGTGTCCATTCGCGACGCCCTTGCGGTGCGCAAGGCTGTGTCAGCGGCGCAGATTCTGATGTATGCCGGTATTGGCCCCGAGGCGGTCGATCTGGTGCGGGATCTCGACCTGACCATTACGATTTCCGGCGAGGAAGACTTGCGGCGCTGGCTTTTGAGCCATGTGCAGCTCAGGGTTTTCGTCAAGGTGGATCTCGGGTTCTGGCGCGCCGGCGTCGCACCCGCCGGACTCGAGCATTTGCTGGATCTCTGCGCGGAGGAACCTCTCATCACCGTGGACGGGGTCTATACACATCTTAGCGAATTCGGCGAGGCCGGCTCGTCTGCGGCCGAACAGGTGGCGCGTCTCACCCCGATCCTCGAACGGCTGAAGGAAGGCGGGCGTCTGCCGGCGACCGTCATGGTGTCCAGCAGTGACACCATGATGAGGCATCCGGAATTTGATTTTGACGCCGTCGATCCCGGCGCCCTTCTGTTCGGCTTGGCGTGCCCGCAACCTGGCGGGCGTGATCTGGTCACGCGCCCGGCCTTATCGGCGATCAAGGCGCGGATCATTGCGCTCAAACAGTGCGACGACAGCTTGGGGCCTACTCCGCGTCTACCAGGCTATCAAGCCTCCATGCGTCTCGCGGTCCTGGGAATCGGCTGGGGGCATGGGGTGCCGCGCCGGCTCGCGCCTGGAGCCGCAGCGATCGTCGGCGGGCGGCGTGTGCCGATCTTGCCTCCTGCCCATCTTGAACATCTTCGCATCGACGTCACCGACGTCCCCGACATCAAGTTGGGCGACGAAGCCATCTTGCTCGGCCATTCGGGTACATCCCGGATCACGCTGCCAGAAATCGCAGCGGCCTGGAATACCGACGAGGTTGGCGTCAGTTGCGGCCTCAGGGACAATCTTGCGCGGTGCTACGCCGCTCATCCTTCGCGTCTCAACCAATAAAAAGGGGAATGAACATGAGAAAACATCTGAGCTTCATACTGGCCGCGCTCGTGCTCGGTACGGGCCTGGGCCAGGCCGGGCAGCGCACGGCTATCACCATTGCGTCGGAAGGCGCATCGCCGCCCTGGGACTATATTGACGAAACCGGTGCGCTCATCGGCTTCGACATCGACGTAGGCAAAGAACTTTGCACGCGAATTAAGATCGAATGCACCTTCGTGGCGCAAGACTGGGACGGCATTATTCCGGGCCTGCTGGTGAAGAAATACGATGCGATCATGGCAGGCATGTCCATCACCGAAAAACGCAAGAAATCGATTGCATTCTCCAAGCCCTACGCCGTCGGGCCGAACCAGATCGTTATGCGCCGCGACCTGGGGCTTGAGCACGGCGACGTCACGGCAAAGCTCAACCTGACCGACATGGATGACGCCAAGAAAAAGGCCGTCGCCAAACTGCGGGAAAGCCTGACCGGCAAGACGCTCGGCGTTCTTCGGTCGTCCAATTCCGAGGCCGTGGTGAAGGAGCTGTTCGGGGATGTCGCCGAAGTGCGCAGCTATGACAGCCAGGAAAACCTCAAACTCGACCTCGTCGCCCAGCGCGTCGATGGTGGACTGGGAGACTATTTCGTCTGGCGGGACTTTATCGAGACACCGGATGGAAAGGACGTAGGCTTCTTCGGCCCGCAGCTCTCCGGTGGCACTTGGGGCCCCGGTGTGGGAATAGGGCTGCGCAAAGACGATACCAATCTCATCGCTGCTTTCGATACGGCGCTGGAAGCCAGCATCAAGGATGGCACGATCAGCCGTATCGCCACGACGTGGTTCCGCATGGATATCGCGCCGCAGCTTTCCAAGTGACGCTCTCACGATAATTCTAGGCGGCCCTGCCGGCCGCCTGTTTCCTTCCGCCGATTAGGGTTGCAATCATGTCCTCACCGTTCACGCTCGTCCTGACGGGCCAATCCCTCATTCATCACGATGTCAGAGAGGTCGTTGACAGCGGCTTCGACGAGATCAAGCAGGTGATCTGTCAGGCCGATATCGCCTTCACCAATCTGGAGACGACGATCTATGGCCGGCATGGGGGGTGGCCCATGAAGGGCTTGTATTTCGGCTGTTCAGACCCGGTCGTTCTGGATACGCTGAAAGATGTGGGTTTCGACGCGCTGGCGCTGTCCAACAATCATGCCTACGATCTGGGGCCTTCCGGCGTGTTGTCAACGTTAGAGGAAGTGGCCGCCCGAGGCTTCCTGTATGCCGGTATCGGTGTCGACGCCACCCATGCGCGTCGGGCCGGATCCAGGATGTTCGGCGACCGGAAGGTGGCGCTTGTCGCTATGGATGCCGGACCGGGTCCCTCGAACATGTATGCTGCCGATGCGACAGCAACGCGACCTGCCAGGCCGGGTGTGAACCATCTCGACGTCTCGCGGCGTTTTGACGTCGATGACGCGACGTTTGGGTTCCTGGCCGGCATCCAGCAGACATTTCAAAGCTCCCCCATGGAGCGGGCAAATTACACGCAGCCGGAAGATCCGCGCGTTCTCAACGATGCACAGGATATGGATTTCTACGGTACTGTCTTTCGCCGTGCCGAGGAAAACCAGCGGCGAATACTGGTGGACGAGAAAAGCCTCGATATCCATCTTTCGACGATCCGCGAGGCGGTCGCCAAAGGTGCGTTCGTCATCGCCTATCTCCATCATCATCACTGGGAGCCGAGCTGGCGCGAGGTTCCTGGCTGGGTTCAGACGCTCGCCCGTGCCTGCATCGATGCCGGCGCCGGCGCGTTCGTCAGCCATGGCGCACCTGTGCTGCAGCCGATCGAAATCTATCGCAACGCGCCGATCTTCTTTGGACTCGGCAACTTCCTGTTTCATCTGGAGGAAGGCGAAGTCGTTTGGACCGATCCGGACGTCTGGAAAAGCGTCATTGCCACATGCCATTTCGACGCTGAGGGTCGCCTCAAGTCTATAGACCTACTTCCAGTGGTCATCGGCGGCGATCTGTTGGAGGCGCCCAATTATCATGAGCGGATCGTACCGGTTCCGGCACGGTCAGCACTGGCAAATGAGATGATGAAGGATCTGGTGGCGCGGTCCATACCCCACGGCACAGCTATCACTCTTGAGGGCGATGGTGGCACGATTTGGAACCGAGGTTAGTTGACCCTCGCAGGGCGATACTTCCCTTGGACCTTGATGTCGGCACCAGCGCGAGGTCCTGAGTTCGAATCTACTCAAGGCGAGGGCAAGGGGCGCTGGCGGCACATCTTCTCTCCAATACTTGTGTCTGACGCCGTGAACCTCCGCCATCTGACGGAGCGGAAACCGCGAGCCTTCACATTTACGGCCGCCTAGAGGATGTTAAAGGAAATGCTGTTCGATTCGAGGGAATACTTTGACACCTAGCCCGTTCCTAATTCAGCTCGCGCTCTTGTTTCTACCAGGGGTGATCTGGACGCATATTGATGCCCGCTTTGGCTCCAGATCCGGGCCGACACAGATCGAGTTCGTGTTCCAGTCGTTTCTTTTTGGAATGGCCAGCTATATCGTCGTTTATGCAGGATACTGGCTGTTCGGATTCAATTTCATCATTATTGATCTGTCAAAAGTCGAGACTCAGAACCTCTTGACGAGTACGATTTGTTGGTTTCCGCGCAGAACTGAGCCGGTTAGGCGCATAAGGGGATGCGGACTAAAACTTGGACCACCAGGAGGTAGTTCATGTATTCCCATGCTGACAGAATTCGCGCGGTCGAGCTGTATATCAAGCTCGGCAAGCGGGTTAAGGCGACGATCCGCCAGTTGGGTTATCCGACCAAGAATGCGCTGCGGAACTGGTATCGCGAGTACCAGCAGCATCAAGACCTACGCGTTCGTTGTGTGGCTCGCGCGCCGAAGTTTACTGAGGCCCAGAAGCAGACGGCGCTTGAGCACTACCGCACTCACGATCGCTGTATCTCTGCGACGATGAGAGCGTTGGGCTATCCGGGTCGTGGAACTTTGACCGCATGGGTTCGAGAGGCATTTCCGGAGGCGAGAACTTCGATGGTTGGTCGATCCTGGCGTCCGGCCTATCCCGACGCTTTGAAACAAGTCGCGGTTCTTGATCTTTGCAGTGGAGAGGAAAGTGCCCAGCAAATAGCCGAGCGGCTAGGTGTATGCCGGCCGACGTTGTACGCTTGGAGAAATGAGTTACTCGGTCAAGAGGCTGCCTCATCCATGAAACGCCGCAACACTTCTGCGCCAGCGCCGGAGCGCGAAGAACTCGAGCGACAGCTTGAAGCCCTCCAGCGCGATGTCCGACAATTGCAGCTTGAACATGATCTGCTGAAGAAGGCCAATGAATTGCTAAAAAAAGGCCTGGGCGTCGATCTGCAACTCCTGAGTAATCGGGAAAAGACACAGCTGATTGACGCCCTCAAAGACACCTATCGATTGCCAGAACTGCTTTTGCAGGTGGGGATTGCGCGGAGCTCGTACTTCTACCACCGCACCCGAGTGAATCTGGAAGACAAGTATGTCGCCATCCGCCGCAGCCTGACGGAAATCTTCGAAAGCAACCATCGCTGCTACGGCTACCGCAGACTGCAGGCGTCACTGGCCAGGCAGAGCGTAACAATCTCGGAAAAGGTTGTGCAGCGATTGATGAAGCAGGAGAGTTTGGTGGTCGCCAGACCGCGGCGACGGCGTTTTGGCTCGTATATGGGAGAAGTCAGCCCTGCGCCGGAGAACCTGATCAACCGGGACTTCAGAGCGAAAACACCGAACGAGAAATGGCTCACAGACATAACCGAGTTCCAAATTCCAGCTGGAAAGGTGTACCTGTCGCCCATCATAGATTGCTTCGATGGCATGGTGATCAGTTGGTCAATTGGAACGCAACCGGATGCGGGGCTGGTCAACACGATGCTGGACGCCGCCATCGAGACCGTTACCGACGGCGAAGGCAGGACGATCGTCCACTCTGATCGTGGAGCGCATTATCGCTGGCCCGGCTGGCTCACGCGGATTAGCGATGCGAAGCTGCTACGTTCGATGTCTCGCAAGGGCTGTTCACAGGATAACGCCGCGTGCGAAGGCTTCTTCGGTCGGTTGAAAACGGAACTGTTTTATCCTGGCGACTGGAGAACCATCACGATCGAGCAGTTTGTCCGCGAGGTTGATGCCTACATCCGATGGTACAATGAAAAGCGCATCAAATTATCATTGGGATCACTCAGTCCCATCGAGTATCGCAGAAGTCTTGGCCTTAGCGTCTAAATCAGTCCAAGTTTTTATCCGCATCCCCACCGGCTCAGTTCTGCGCGGAAACCAACATACGATTGTCCTACAGATCGCGATTGCCACTGTTGTCGGCTTCATTCTCGGCGTCATCTGGCTCTATGCCGTGAATTACAAATGGATGACCCGATTTCTGCAGACTATAGGGGCGACGAAAACTTATGGTGACGAAGACGTTTGGGACTTCACGTTTAACTCTTCCGATGCAACTTCCGAGTACGTTCACGTTCGCGATTTTGAGAACAAGATTGTGTATGCGGGTTGGGTGGCTGTGTTTTCCGAAACCGGCAAAATGCGTGAGGTAGTTCTTAGAGACGCGATTGTTTACGATTTTGATGGCTCCCAATTGTTTGCAAGCCCAAGAATTTATATATCTAGGAAGCCTGAAGGGATGCATATCGAATTCCCAGCGACACAAGCGAATACCAAGGAGCTTCAATGAGCGGCAACCCGAAGACGCCAAATAACGGCAGCTGGAGCATTCGGCCGGTTAGTGAAGGCTATGTTAAAAAGGGTGGGCTGAATCCGCCAACGTCGCAGATCGTCTCACGGCCCGCACCGCCCGCTCCGATGCGGCCTGCTCCAGCTCAGCCGTCCCCACCAAAACGCTGATTTTCTTGATCACTCCGTACCGCGACAACGCTTCGGAGACTAGGTCGCGCGTTCCACTTTAAGAAAAAGCGCAAAAGGGACCGAATTGACACGAATTCCCTAGCTCAGAAGCACTACGACCCGTGAATGACTAAAAGCGCGTTGTGTAAAAATATGCCCAGCCATATTTCGTTCAGATTTCTAGGTGGGCATAGTTCACACGAGCACCCTATGGCGTTGCGGAATCACGATTCGCCGCTCTCCAGCGACTTTCAAAACTGTGCCCAGACTTCCAAGTATTGATTTTGGCGACCTCGTCCGCGCATAGCGCGTGCAATGGATCCCGCTCCATTTCGAATTCATCATCTAGCACGACACCGAACAAAACGCACTCCGTTCGGTATTCTCCACGTTCCCGGCTCTTAAATTCCAATGCAACTCGAGTCACCAACGCATCAAGTTTTCGATCTTTCCAATTTACGCTTCCAAAATCGTCAATGGACGTGTCGACGTTCCCGAGTTCCCAGCCATCTCTCTTCTGCGCATTGAGCCAGTCAGTAAATTCCCGATAAGCCGGCGAGTTCGTCTGTGTTGCAGCTAACCCGCCATCGGGTGTAAGCGACGCCTTGAGGAAGCTAGTAAACTTCGTAAGCCGCGCATTTGCCGCTGGGCCGTTGACTTTTTGGAGCTCAGCTTCAACGACGCCTCGGCGTGACTGCTCCTCTTGTCTACGAATATCAGACAAGCGCTCCGCTTCCTGAGCCGCAAGTCTTTCAGCTTCCTGTTGCTTCACTGTTTCGAGTTTGCTGGCTGCTAGTCTGGCGGCAGACTGTGCGACCTTATCGCTTTCAATCCAAATGGGGAGGAAAATGCCAGCCTTTTCATCACGCTTCATAGCTTGCGTCAGCTGCCGCAGCGAGCTGGAGGCTCCATACACCGCACGGCATTCATCACGCAGTATCATAGGGTAAATTTGCTCCAAAGTTTTGTCACTTATTACCCTCAGAGGCTTCGTCGTCTCGACGAGCGTAGTGACCTCTTTCAGCATTTCTTCATGAACATCAACTGCCTCGGCGACTACGACGCATAGGTCGCCCTTCTCAGAAGCAGTTTCAAAAGCGCCAAATCCACTTCGAGATCCGGCTTCGACGCCAGATGTCACTGCGGTAATGAGAGAGATTTCCTTCTCTTCTCTTTCTGCTAGCTTTTTGTAATCAATCGCGTCGAACACGCGAAGTTTCTTAGCCTCAAGTGCATCCAGAAATGCGACGGCGAAACTTGGTTGTGCCTCGAGGAATGCCTTTCTTTTTGCAATAATCAGGTCCACCCGTTCTGGACTCCGGCTGTCGCACGAGCTTATCTTTACAACTGTCGCACCCATTGGCGCTAGGATGTCTCGTAGCCCACGTCTAAGCGAGGGTGTTTCGTCAAGTCCGATCAAGCACACAGCCGCGTAATCTTTCGAGAATGAAACGCCTCCGTTTAAAGTGCGAACGAGTGATGGTGCATCGGCGGACGCATTGAAAAACGAAACCACGTCACCCCACGCGCCACTCAAGAGCACCGCGTTTAATGGCGTGACTGCAAAAGGTGCGTTCGAGTTTTTCTGAATGACTTCAGGACTTCCCGCACCCGCGGCCTGGTATCCGGCAAGTTCGGTCGCTAACCCAGTTCTGGAAATCAAAGTTCCAAGTGACTGTCTTGCGTTTTCGAGGGCCTCAAGGTCATCCGAGATGACGGCATCGGCAGAAATTTTTAATTCTTGAACGACTTGCGGGAGTTTTGGCGAGGAAATATTTCCTGCGACCCATTTTGTCAGCGATGCACGCGTCGCCTCAAGCGCCTTTTGATGCGCGAGAACCTGCTTCTGACGGTCGTCAGCGCGCTCCTTATCTCTAGCCACAACAAAGTTGCTGTAGCCGACTAACGTGATCAAAATGGCCTCGAGCTCAGACGATGCCTGTTCAAGATTTGACGTGCTTCCAGTCGGCAGCGTAACACCAAGGATAGAGGCCTTGTCGGCGACTTGTATAAGGTTCGGGATTTGTGGGTTGAGCCTGATGAAAACTTGGGCATCATCAAGCAGAATGCCGGCTTTCAAGCGAGCAGCTTTCAAGTCTGCTGCAACGGCTCGCTCATAGGAAGTCTTATCTGCGAAACCCTTTTCCTGCGCGCTCTTAAAGGTGGTCTTGTCAGCAAATCCTGATGATCGAAAGGCTACGTATTCGGTGCGCGTCTCGAAACTAAATCGCGAAGCTGCTCGATACTCGTCTGCGGTCTCGAACCCACCGGCTCTCGCTTTCCCGTACTCCTCGGCAGTTTCAAATCCAGATCGTGACGCCGCCTCGAAATCGACGTTCGTCTGGAACCCGCGCTGCTTCGCAACGAGCATAACCTGTGGAGATTTGAACCCTCCCTTAACCGCTTGAGCATATGTTTCGCCGTCTTCAAAACCCATACTCTGGGCCACTTGACGTTCTGTCACTGAGCGAAACCCGTCCTGCGCACTTTGTTCGATCAGGTTAAGTGCGTAGTCATCGAGATAGTCCCCAGTGGGCGCTCCGAATGCAGCGGTATAAGCTGCAAATGCCTTGACCGTCCCAGGTCCGACCAGACCATCGGTCGAACCAGTATAGAACTTCAATCGCGTCAAGGCGATTTGCAGACGTCTCACGGAAGAAACCAGAGTGGTCTGCGTCATCACGTCAGTAGACGTTCCCGCTGTATAGCTGTGAAACAAGATCGATCCAAAGCCCTCGCCAGCACTTAAAAACGCATCCTGCGGAACAAGTCTAAGATCTTTCAATGTCTGAAGATTGGGCTTGGCTTTGTCCTTGAACAGGGTCCCCGTTACGATGGCAAATGAGCCGTTACGCGAACGCGTTATAAGCGCCGGGCCAAGAGTTGCGGCAAAAGTCTGGGCTACGGCAGCGGCTTGGTCAAACGTCGGCCGACTAGAAACTACCAGCCAGATCATCGTTGGGTTGGGAGTGGGCAAGGCTGCCGTCTGGACGCTCGTCAGACCCGCGGTGACCTTGATGCCGGCTCTGGCCTCAGGTGCGGCACTTGCGGTTCCTCCGATCAAGCCATGCAAAACGAAAACACAGCAACTTAGTATTGCAACTCTACGCACGAAAATATCCCCGATCCCCTACTGGAGATGATATTAATCGAAGATCATGTTAGCGCAACTAGATGTTGTTCATGCTACTCGCTCTTTAGGAATTTTGCATTCACCCATCCATTTTGGCCGGTTTCTTTGACCAGGACCTGGACCCAACCAGCCTGCTCATCGACAATGGTGACAACGAGCCCGGTAGTCAGTACCTCGATCAAGGGCGAACTGGGATCTGGTCGTGTCCGCATATTGAGGTTGGTTGTAGTTCGCGATACCCTCGCGCTTGTTTTCGCATCTGATAGAGCGTCCGCTACCTTAGGGGTCGATTTCACTTCCGTCGTGGTCAATGACGGGAGAGGCAAAGCTGCATTGCCAGCCTCAACCGCGGAGCCAGAGCCACCAATTTTCTGCGCCAACGCAGCCTCGATCGCGGTATCAAATGCCTGTTTGATGTCGTTATCAATACTTCGATATTGCCTCACAGGCTGATCTTGTTCTGCCACCTTCGTCCCTGGTGGAAGCGCCGGGGACTTCTGATCGGTCGTTGTAGATGGCGTCCGAATGCCTGGAGACGTCTGCGGGGTTGGAGTCTGGTTTTGACCAGATGATCCACTACCACCTGCATGAGATGAGCCTGGTGGAATTTTACCAGAAGCAACCTCTGGCTTGGATGATATATTTGCCAACACCGTCGCGCCGACCGTCATAGCGACGATGATCCAGAAATTCCGGTACGGTGCAGACATTGGCAATTATCCCCTGTCTACTTCGATTTGCTTCAGTCGGACAAGTGCATCGTACATGGCCTGTGGCGGTGCGTTTCGAAGGCGTTCTGCAGATTCGCAAACGCTTTTCAACTCATCATGAGCATTTGCGAGTTTTTGTTCGAGCCCAACGCGTTCCATGGTGATCGTGCTTTTGACCTGTTGAACCAGATGAGGCTCTGTTGGAGCTGTCGGATTGAAGGTAAATTTTTGGCTTACCGAGCTCGCCCATGCTTCCACTTCCCCGACGAGAGACGGTCCAAATCCTGGAAGCTTCGGGACACGCCGATTTTTCACATCAAGGGCATTGGCAAAACCATAAGAGGCGAGCGTTGCTTTGCGACTTTGACCAACCCCTGGTATTTTAGCCCGCTCGATTAATTGCGATTTCATGTAGTTGGTGAACTGTCGTTCGCGCTTGGTCTTTTCGAGCTCGACAAGCAACTCGCGCTCTTTCGCTGGCAAGCCTGAATATGTGTCGGCAAGTGACAAAAAGAGTTTTCGCTTATCCTCAAATGTCGCCGGACCCGCTTGGGCAAGCCAAGTCTGTCGTTGCTCATCCCAGTTAGCCTTGGCACACCGGTATTCGACCTCAAATTTCCGCTTCAGGCTTACCGAGAGGGCAGTCATCACGAGTGCTCCGACGCACAGCGCTGTCCCCCAGAAACCGTGTACGAATAGTGCAAGGTAGCCACCGACCGTCAGTGCAGCGGCTCCTGCAAAAACTGTCAATTTCCTCTCAGATCTGGCAGCACGCCCCACCTCGGATAACTGGAGGGCTGGAGGCGGCGGTAACGCGGCTTCCAGCTCTGGAGGTGAGGGCGGTGCAGGGACCGACTTTATCGTTTCTATTATATGGCTGATATCCATGACGATCAGTTTGCAGCGATCCCGAAGGCATCGAGCACATCGGGCGTAATGGTTCCGGTGACTTTAAGATTGTAATCAGTCTGCATCGCGATCAGCGCTGTTTTGCATCCCGGTCCGACCTGACCGTCTATCAGACCCGAATAGTAGCCATAGGCAGTCAACGCTGTCTGAACCTGCATCACGATCCTTTTGAACTTATCTGTGTTGCCGGCAAGAGGCTTCAGCGGCGCAGGGCTCGGGGTGACAGGTGCACTGTAAAGCGGCGCAGGCGTAGCTGGTACCGGGGGTGCTACAGGCGCGCTAGGCGCAGCCGGATAAATCGAGCGGGCGGGTGGGCTGTAGGAAGGGGATGGCGACGAGTATGTCGATGAACCACCATAGCTATATCCACCGCCGCTACTTGATCTGTGACTGGAGTGGGAGCGATGACTGGAATGAGATCGATGCGACCGGTGGCCCGCAAGCGTGAAGACATGCTTAAGTTTCAGCCGTTCGAGAATGGTTGGAACGGAGTTCTTCTTCTCGACAAATTCACCAATTGGCATCGCTGTAGTTTTGGACGGAAGAAATCCGGCCGCTAAAAGCGACGGGATCAAGAATATCCGCGATTTCATAATGGCCCCAGTGCAGCAAACCCCTGCCGATGATCATACCACTGAAAAAACCCACCACAAGTTCCGCGAGCATTACAACTGTCGCAGAAATCGAGATATTTCCGCTTCCAATCGGAAATCGTTGATGGCGCGTGAAGGCGATAGTCGTTTGGAACAGAACAGGCGGGGAAATTATAGAGCCAAGTCTGTATTCCCCGTGCTCCGGCAATATCAAGTGCTCTGGCAAGAGCGTCGAAATCAGTCGAGGTGTCTTTGAATGACGTCATCCAATTCATCCGGCCGTAACCGATCCGTTCAAGTTGCATCACAGCCCAGAAGGACACAGCACTCAATCTCGTCGAAACGAAATAGGCGAGAGCAGGCAGGTCATCCCAATTTTGCTTAAGAACGACTGTGCGAAGTTCTACTGAAGCACCTGCGCGAAGCAGGGTAGCGAGGCCACGTTCAAGAGATTTGAAAGCACCCTCTTTCCCAACTATTCGATCATGGACGTCGGCTGCGGCTGAGTAGATTGGGACACCCCATAGAACGCGATCCCATCCGAGGTCGGAAAGCGTTTCGATATCTCCGGCATCGAAGTGTTGGGCGTTGGTCAGGACGTGGAAGCGAATATCCGGCCGCGCTTTCGTGACGTGCGAAAGCATTTCAAACAGTCGATGCTTATGTAAAAGAGGCTCACCACCGGAAATCCCAATCGTAACGCCGATCGGGGCGAGCAAAGCCGCGAGGGCAAAATGCTCGAACATGTCATGATGATACTTCTTGGGCGGCTGCGAACACATGACGCAAAGCTGGTCGCATTGCTCAGTGACGAGAAACGTGTTGTGCTCTGACTGAGCTCGTATCAGACGATGAGCGCTTCCTTGTCCCGGCAGGAGGAGAAGCACATCTCCATCCATGTCCTCGTCGATGCCTGCGTAGACGCCCAAAGAGAACCCGTTAAAATCGTACTCCCGTCGCTCTCCCGTAACCTCGACTAAAAAAGCATCGTGCTGGCCGTTGGCGTCGGAAGGACCGTCGTTGAGCCTGATGACCATGGGAACGACGATTGGTAGAGGATCGACCTTGAGGCGCAACTCTATCATCGGTGAGACTTCGCAAGCGATCGATCGAAACGAGCCGATCCTGACCATATGGCAAGGGATTTTTGAACCCTCGGATCGTCTGAATAGATCAGGGAAAAAATCTTATCGAACAGGTAGGTATGGCGCTGGCAAAAGTCGGTGAGATGTTTCGGATGGTCTATTCGACCGTATCTCGATAGGTCGTCCACCAGATCAACACCACAAAAGGCCTGATAGGGACAATGGACGCAATCCGGGTGGAAGTTGTTGATCGCTTCGCTGTTTAAAACCTCAATCTTATCTCGGTTCATGCCGCTGAAGACATCGCCCATGGATAGGTCCAACTGCCCCACGCGGGTCACCATGCGCGCTTCATCAGTGGGATAAAATTTCCCGTCATAGTCGATGACGACGTAGCTTTCACCGATGATGTTTGGGTTACGAAGATCTGCGTGGTGGTTATGGCCGGACCGCAGAACCCGTCTAAGGCAGTGCGTGAAATAATACTCTTCAACGGGTTGGTCAGCATCCCAGTTGAACGCAACCAATTCGTCGATGAACTCCGAGTGGTATTGATTCCACACCGCTGCGCTCTCGCGAGCGTCGAACTTTTTGCGGGCAAAGCCCTGGTGGTTCACAGGCCGCAAATAAATGGAGCGGAAACCGTAGTGAACGAAAGACTCGATTAAGGCGCTCGATGGCGGCGCTTTGCGTGGGTCAATGGTGGGGAGAGCGGAGACTTTCTCGGCGCCCAACCTTTCGATTGCGGTGTCGAGATTAGTGAAAAACGCGGTCGTTTTCTCGTCACTCACAGTTCTCTGTGCCTGATGGATTGCTCTCGTCGCATCGAGTGACGTGCTGGTAAACACGTCGGGCTCTTCCAAGACCGCCCAAGCTTCCTCTGAAACTTCTTGCAGGTTTGTACAGATGACAAACTCACAGTGATCGAATTTGCCTCGACAGAATTCCATCACATCCTTGATGACGTCGAGGCGCAGGAGCGGCTCGCCCCCCTGAAACTCGATCTTGATGGTGGTGGTCGACAGGCCGTCAAGGAAGCTGACGACACCGGCCAAAGTTTCAGCATCCCAGTCGAAACCTCGTGTACCCTCGTTGACGCGCGATACCTGACAATAACCACAGGCCAGGTTGCATCTCAGCGTCGGCACCAGAATAACGTAGTCGATCTCAGCCGGAAGGTAGAGACGGCTGGCGAAACGCTGCTCAAAGCCAAGATAAGTAAGGTCGCCCACCTCGCTGAAGGCACTACCAATCGCATTTAAGAAGGCGAGATCTGACGCCAGCAGCTCGTCGCGGGCATAGCGGTGCAGAAATGCTTCGCCTGCTTTGAAAAAGCCACCGGCGTCATCTGCAAAAAAGACATTACCGTCGTCGGCTGCGCGAAACTTAAGAGGTGCGACCAGCAATGCCTGTCACTCCCTCAATCAGCATCTTGCGCATTGGCAACGTCTGTTCGAAAATCTTCTGACGATAGAGACAAAACTGAAATTCCTGCTTCACGCGTGGATCACCTGCATTTGTGCCGGTGAAGCGAACAATGTTTCCATCGACGCAAAGCTCGAGCTCCGGATATAGATACTGAAACCGCACCGAGGCGTCCGGGAGCCATCTTATAAGCAGCTCGTCGATGACCAGTTGCGAACTACTGGGTAGATTTTCCATTTCAAAACCATTCATTAAACGCCTATCGTTCAGGAAAAGCAGCCTATCACACGTTGAGAGCTGCAATAGAGAAAAGACTACCGCAGGTTATATGAGAGGGACATTGAACAGCCTCGACTGTCGCCAATTTCGTGTTTCAGAAGCTCGATCCATTCTCCGTCGTCGAAGCTGAAAAACTGGATTGCGCATTCTCCCGAGCCAGCGCCTGACCATTGCGCGGTCATCAGGCGGCTGGATAGTTCGTACTTCAGGGCGAGATCGAGGTTCGTTCGGCCCCCTACAGGCAACTTGAAAACCTCACCAGTGCGCACATTTCCGACATAGGCGTTTGAACAGCGAGTGCCGCAATCAATTTGGATGACCGCGTATTCACCGGCGAAAGCAGGGCCTTCAGCCATCCGCTGTGCGATCCGATCTTGATAAGCGCGTACCGTAGAATTTTGGCCGCTCAAATCGGGGAGATTTCTCGGTCCTGAATAGACACGGGCCACAGGTAATTGCGTGGATTTTATTCTCGACAGCAATATTTGTCTTTTGGATTTGTCAGCGGAACTGCTCATCGGTGTCCATGCGATGGGACTATATCCAACATCGGCGATTGATGTCGTCCCGCGAAGATTCTTGAAATAAACTGCATCGGATATCGCCATCGAATTAAGCGTGGCAACCGTCTCCATATGAGCATATGTATCCGCGCCATGGCGGCGTTTCAGGTCAAGGAGCGCAGCTCGCCCTATCTTTGTCACGAAAGTAGCTATCGTCGTCGAACCGGAGATTTCATAAAAGTTCGAGATTGTGACGCCACCATCCGGAGTACTCAAGACAGATGAGCCGCCTGCAGGCAACAGACCAAGATTGCCAAAGCGCTTCTTGATATCTGCGAGAGTTGTTTGGCCGAACCTGAAGTCGGAAAAGTAAGCGAGCTGGCGCAAGCCTTTTCCATCCCATTTGGCCTCCAAGCGAACTAATTTCCCGGTCGATTGCTCGGAGGTCGCTGAGACTTCGATCCCATTTGCAGCCTTGAATTTCCCGTCGACATAACCGCCAAAACTGTTCTGCCAGGCAATGCCATCCAGCTTATTACGATCCTCTCCGATCGAGTGCCCAGCAACGACTTGAGCTACCGCCTCAGAAGGAGGGTGCAAGACGACCACGCCAAGGGCAGCGGACAAGCCGAACCATCGGACAAGAGATCGCAGCTTTAGTGATAACATTTCGTGCCGGCCCCCGCCCGCGTTCCATTAGGACGATCTCACGTTATCAGGTTCGGCAAACTACGAAACCACTAATTGAACGCCGTGGAAAGGTTTTCGCGAAAAGCGCGATTTTTGTGCGCTAGTCCAAAAAGGCCGCCGTGTCTGGCCGAACGGTACTCCACCTAGCTGGTGCAGGGTCATAAAAGTCTATTCTAATCTATTCTCACTCGACTCTAGATTGTCGCCGTGCTTATTTCCTTTCGGGGATTTTTTCGGGGGCATCATGAACACCAAATTCGCTGCAGCGCTACTGTCTTGCGCTATGCTGACGGCTTGCCAATATAAGGCGGAGCCGCTCACAGTCGCAACCTACAATGTCTATTCGTCTTATGAAGGCAAGCTTCCCGGCAAGTACCTGCTCTTCGTTGATGGGTCGAAGTTGGATAAGCCAATCAAGCCATCGGACATGAACTGCGCAGCGCACACATTCCCGCTTAATCTCTCATCCAGCTTTTCTGGCTCGGTAAGACAGACCTTTGCAAACCTGGTGACCGAATTGGAGCCTGTTCAAGCGCCTGTCGGCCGCGATGAGCTCAAGGCGCGTGGTGCCCGTGGTATGATTATCGTTAAGGGCGAAGACGTGAACGCTCGCCTGCGCGTTGTGCCAGGCTTCTGGGTTGCCGGCATGGAAACGGAAGTTGAGGTCGCGGCATCCATTACTGTTGACGGGCAATCGGGGCGTCTGCTTGGCACTACTGTCTCTGGTGACGGCAACGCGCAAGGCGATGCCGGCTTTGCTTGTGAAGGTGGTGCAAAATCGCTCACTCAATCTGCTGAGCAAGCGATGAAGGAAACGTTAGGCCGCTTAGGCGAAGCACTGACCAATTCAGATCGCGTTCGCAACGGCAAATGAAACGTTAGTCGAGAGTGTGGAAACGCACTCAAACTGCTTACAAAAAAGTGTTCGAAGCTGCTCTGGCCGCACAGCTTTTGTAATGAAAAACTGGGCGTACACCCACAAGAGACGGGTCCGCGTTTGACCGGTAGTGAAGCAAGCGACCCCCGAAGTTGACGTGCGTATTTTTTGGAAAGGTGGAAGTAGTGGCACTATCGGGTCTGCCCTTAGCATCGAGCAAGAAGCTCGCCTTATTCCTTGACGGAACGTGGAATGCAGGTAAGCATTCGCCGAGGACCCGCAGTGTCAGGTTTTTTTGCGCGATCTGCGCTTCCATTTCGCAGCCAGAGCCTCGACGTTTTTGCCGAGATTTCTTGCATCGACTTGGCTGGGGTCGTAGTCTGAACTTCCCCACCATTCGAGCAGTTCTTGATGTCGCTCATGGTTGACGTCGGCAATAGCCTCACGGAACTCTTCATAGCCCCAAGGGCCGCCAACATCCTCTGGCGGGCACCTTCCGACAGCCTCGAGAAGGAAAGGATCATCAAAGCCGGGGGTAGCCGGAAAGGTCTTTTCGATTTTCACTGTGTGCGTCCAGCCGTCGCCGAAGTCATAGAGATACTTGAATGACTTCGCGCCGATATCTTCGATGGCGGCAAGAAGCGTTTCCTTGCGAGCATCGATGGGGTCATCAAAGCCGCCATCAGGCACGCCGAATCCGATGTCACGGATCCTGAACTCATAGAGATGACTGTTGGTCCAGCCGAAAGCCTCCTGGAGAACATCATGAAGCCGGTCGAGCCGAATGCGGAACGGCACGACAACGCGCCGCATCACCAAGGGATCAACGTCATCGAGCGTGATCTTCAGGCGAACGAGAGGACCAGCCATCAGGCCGCCTGCTGCAGAGATTTTGTTGCGGGGTTCCGCCAATTCCAGGGGAGAAGCTCATCGAGCCGGCTGACAGGATGGTCGGCGATGCGGGCGAGAACATCAGCAAGCCAGGCCTGTGGGTCAATGCGGCTCATTTTCGCGGTGACGATCAGGCTGTACATGGCTGCCGCCCGCTGTCCCCCTCGATCGGAACCGGCAAATAGCCAGGCTTTTCGTCCAAGGGCCACACCACGCAGAGATCGCTCCGCGCAATTGTTCGACAGGCAAATCCGGCCGTCGTCGAGGAAGCGGGTGAAGGATTCCCAGCGGTTCAGCATATAGTCAAATGCCTTTGCCAGGTCGTTGTCGCGCGGCAACCTGGCGCGGTGGTCGCGTATCCATATTTCCATGTCGTCGATCAACGGCTTTGATAATTGCTGGCGGATTGCTTTTCTCTCATCGGCAGTGCGGCCATTGATCTGGCGTTCGATCTCGAACAGCGCGTCGATCCGCTGCACCATGTTCAAGGCGATTGGTGAGATAACGGCGGCACTTTTACCCTGCGCTTTTCGGCGCGCATTGGCCTCCAGATCGGCTTGCGCAAAGAATGGCCGCCTGGCATGCGCCCAGCACGCCGCTTCGTAAATCGGGGCCGGACTTCGATCAGGAAGATAGAGCTGGCCATAGCCGGTATAGGCATCCGCCTGAAGGATACCGCTATAATTGGCCAGATGTGCCTGTGGATGTTCGCCGGCCCGGTCCCGGGAATAATAGAACATCACCGACGGTGGGGCCGTTCCGCCGAACGGAGCATCGTCCCTGACATAGCTCCATATCCGGCCGGTTGCGGTCTTGCCGAGAGCTAGAACCGGCACGGTCGTGCCATCACCGTGGATCCGTTCAGACGCGAACGTATGGCTTTCAATCCGCCGCACCAGCGGGTCAAGGATCTGGCAGCACGCGCCAATCGCGTCTGCTGCAGTCGACAGACTGATCGGCACACCTTCCAGGGCAAAACGTTCGACCTGGCGATTGAGGGGAATGTGCTGGCCGAACTTGTCGCAGAGCATCATCGCCAAAAGCCCCGGACCAGCCCACCCTCTCGGTATGACATGGAAGGGTGCAGGTGCCTGGCTGATCTTCTCGCAGTCACGGCAGGTGAACTTTTCCCGCACCGTCTGAATGACCTTCCAGCTCCGCGGTACGCTCTCCATCGTTTCGGTGATGTCTTCGCCGAGCTTGCGAAGCCGTTCACCGCCACAGCAACTGCAGGCAAGAGGGCCTGGCACCACGACACGCTCACGCGGCAGATGCTCCGGAAAGGGCTTCTTGACCGGCCGCTTGCGCGTAAAGCCGGTGACCGCAATCGCAGATGCTGCAGCAACGGCCATTTCAGCGGCAAGCTCATCTTCGGTCGCCGTCGCTTCGGCGTCCTCAAGCATCAGTTCCATCTGCGCAACCAGCCGTGCCGTCCGTTCCGACTTCTGACCGCGCAGTTCCCGTTGCAGCTTTTCGATATAGACTTTCTGGCGAAGAATGAGGGCCTGATCGTCGGCCTCCCTGGCCTTGGCAACAGCCAATTCAGCCAAAGCGGCGGCCCGATCGGCCCGCGCCACCGCCAATTCTGCTTCAAGAGCAGCAGCATGATCGCGGTGATTTTCGAAGCCCGGTTCCATGCTCGAAGTGAATCACAAAACCCCTGATTTGCATAGCTTTTCTTGATGGCAATGGCGGCAAATCCTCGCCAAAATTCGCTATCCAGCGCTCGTCGGACGCCATGTCTGCTGCGGGTTTCGCCAGTCAATTCCCTCAAGCAAGTAGGACATCTGGCCAGCCGTCAGCGCAATCGCTCCGCCCTCAGTCACCGGCCAAATAAAACGGCCACGCTCGAGCCGCTTTGCGTATAGCGAAAGCCCAATTCCGTCATGCCAAAGAGCCTTGATCAGCCGGCCGCTTTTCCCGCGGAAAACAAAAACGTCCCCCTTGAACGGATCACGACCAAGACCTTCCTGCACGATCAGAGCAAGGCTCTGCATTCCCTTGCGCATATCGCAATGGCCGCTCGCAATCCAAACCCGCACGCTCGAACTGATCGGGATCATTTCAGCGCTCGCATCACTGCAGCGGCAAGATCACAAGGCACCCCGGAGGCAATCCTCACCTTGATACCGTTCGCAAAGTCCACAACGATGGTTGCCGCACCACCATCGCCGCCGCCAGAAACATCCAGAACTGTTGCCGGCACAAAAGCAGGCCCATCTTTCACAGTCAGCGCTTGGCGCCGCCACGTGTAGAGCAGCCCCGTCGAAACATCAAAACGACGCGCTACCTCCGAGACATTTGCCCCAGGAGCAAATGCTGCCTCCAGAATTTCCAGCCGTTGGTCCGGCGACCAACGACGACGCCGTTCTTGACCCGTCAGCAAAATGGCCTGTGCCATAGTTCCTCATCGCGCTCTTAAGTCCACTCTCAAGAGCGCAAAATCACGGTATCGCCAAAAACTCGCAAGGCGGTGCACGCCGGAGGGATACGAATTAGGCTCCTCCATGACGTCAAAAGGCAGCTATGAACCAGCCGACCATCCGCAATCGGCCTCTTATCGGCCGCACACGGCAGGTTGTCGCCTATATGAGGAGACTCGGCGCGAACGTATTGTCCGATCGACGCAGTCGGCCGTTCACGTCCTTTCAAGGTGATGAATGTGAGGGGATCATGTGGTCAAAGTTAGATGCAATTATCCTAGACGTGGCTTTGCGCTCCCACTTCGATTGCTTATGTCATCATTTGAGCTTTAGGTCCGCCTCATTTTCGCAAGCTGGCCGCAGCTCCTAAAAATCTTCTTCGACTTTGACGTATCGCTGCGATCGATTTTTTGCAGCAAGTCAGTCTTCGATGTAGAGCCCGCCTTTGAATAGTCGGCGAGCAGTGCGGAAAAAAGATCCACGCTTTGCGACAGGGCCTCTATCATCCAAAGTAATTTCAGCATCAGCCGAAAGAATACCGGATGGCATGCCAACATTAAACGGCCCATGGTCGGTTGTGCTCGCAACTCTATTGACAATGGAACCATGGATACGTGCAGCTATCGTTGTGCATAGTGTCGCAGTCAACGGCAACGCCTGATGTGGTTGCCCATTCGAAATCACCCTTGCAGTCAGGTTCATATCAGCCGCCCTTATCCATTCTCCAGATGTCGTCAGAGCGTCCTGCGGACCGGAAACAATGACGATGAAAGGGACGTGGCGGATGAGCATCGCGTTATCGCGATCCTTAGAAATCCTCATTCGCATAGATGCAGCTATGCGAATACTCTCGAGCAAGCGGAGGAGATCGGGCTGCTCCGATATTTGCGCGGGCAGTGCTGTCCCCAGCACTCCAAGATCTTCTGCGCGCACGAACACGCAGGCATTTCCGGCATCGATCATCGAAACTTCAAGCTCGACGCCATCGACCTTGAGTTGTTCGCTCGGAATTCCTGTGGGTAACAGTTTGCCAGTTGTCGCACCGCCGGGGTCCAGAAAATCGAGCCGAATCGGCGCTCCGCTTCCGGCGACACCTGGGATTATGCAGTTGCCGCCATAGACCGTACCTTCGGCATCGGTGGGAAAGCGTGCGTGGACGAGCTTGGAGGTATTGGTATTGAAAATTCGGACCGTTGTGTGGCCCATCTCGGGCACTACCAGATACTCGTCGACAGCGAACGGGCCGATCGCAGACAGCATGTTTCCACAGTTCCCGGACATGTCGATCTGAGCGTCGCGTACCGCCACTTGCACGAAGGTGTAATCAATGTCGGCATCGGCTCTCGCTGAGGGCGCAATCACGCAGACTTTGGATAGGGAAGAAATGCCTCCTCCCATGCCGTTCAGTTGTCGGCCGTAGGGGTCCGGGCTGCCCATCGCTCTAAGGAAAAGGTCTTTCCACTCATTACGATCGGCAGGAAGGTCTCTCAAATGGAACATCAGCGCCTTGCTGGTGCCACCCCTCATGAAGACGGCGGGGAGTCTGTTTTTCATATCCATTTATCCTCTCTTGGTCGAAGTCTTCCATCGGCGCCTCAAGGCGAACCCTCCGACCGCTGGCAGGTGAACTCATACCCTGTTTATCCATAAAATCGAGACGCGTGGTTTTTAACTATTGCAAAAAACCATCCTGCAAGGTATTTGGTATTTCGGAGGCCAAAAGACCAACTTACGGCATTTGGAGGAGTCAAGTTTTTCGCGAGATGTGTCCTGATTTATCGGGGCGCTGGACATGGGCTGCCGAATTCAACCCATGAGCCAGAGCACACCAACATCCGACCGTGATCTTCACTTTTAACCAGTGCCTCTTGGGACGGCTCTTGCGCCGACCGGATAGCGGTTAGCGAAGGTGCGCATTCCTGAGGAGGGAGGCGGATTTTCGAACGATAACGACAGACGTAGCGGAGGAGTTTACGTGAACGAATTTTCCAGACGTAGTTTTAATTTTATGGCGGCGACCGCGATAAGCTCGCTCGCGCTGGCGGCTGTGGCGCCTGGCGCCCGGGCGCAAGAGCTGAAATCTCTGCACATTCTCGCCCCAAGCAGTCCCGGTAGCGGTTATGACCAGCTGGCTCGGACAATTCAGCAGGTTCTTCAGGAGAAGAAGCTTTCTGGGCCGGTTGAGGTTCAGAACGTTGCAGGCGGCGGCGGAACCGTCGGACTTTCGCAATTCGTCACTACACGGCCCAGACACCCCAGCGCGCTGGTTGTTGGCTTCGCACTTGTGGGGGGCGTCCTTACAACCAAGTCCGCTGTCACTCTCGATCAGGCTGTTCCCGTCGCGCGTTTGATGGGAGACGTTGACGCGATTGTTGTGCCGACCAATTCCGAAATCAAGACCATGGCAGATCTAGTTGAGCGCCTCAAGGCGGATCCCAGCAAGGTTGCATGGGCCGGCGGCTCCATCGGCGGCATCGATCACGTTGCGGCAGGCCTGATCGTCAAGGCCGTTGGTGCTGATCCCAAGAAAATGAACTTCGTCGTCCATGCGGGCGGGGGTGAAGTTCTTGCGTCCACTCTAGGCGGGCACGCCACGGTCGGTATCAGTGGATACGAGGAATTCCGCGCCCAGGTGGATGCTGGGGCGCTTCGCGCCCTCGCCGTCACAGGTGAAGAGCGCATCGCAGGCGTTAACGTTCCGACGCTGAAGGAATCGGGTATTGATCTTGCGGTAACAAACTGGCGTGGCCTGATGGCACATCCCAAGATGAAGGACGACGACCGCAAGGCCTTGGAAGCTGCCGTCGCCGAACTCTCCAAGACCCCTGAATGGAAGGATGCTCTGGCTAAGCGCGGCTGGACAGATGCTTATCTTCCAGCAAAGGATTTCGGCGAGTTTCTTGGCGAAGAACAGAAGCGCGTCGAGACCGCTCTAAAGGAAGTCGGTCTCCTCTGAATAGCTGGTAAAGGGGAGGCAGCACCATGCTGATTTCTGGTCGTTTACGCGTGGGCGAAGCTGTCATCGGCGCTTTTACGCTCGCGTTGGGTTTGTTTATAAGCGTCCAAACGTGGATGACGCCTCCCATTGCTGCACAGTCGGTCGTCGGTCCGGCCCTCTTTCCCGCCCTTATAGCGGCGGGATTGATGCTGGTCGGGCTGCGTCTTCTCTACGAAGCCTACATTCGTCGGCTAATAGAGGATGAGGTAATACAGTTAGATTGGAAACCCTGCGCCGTTGTTGCTGCGGCTTTTGCGGCCCAATGTCTAACTCTTGAGCGACTTGGCTGGATCGTTTCCGGGACGTTGATGTTTACGGTTTGCGCCATGTCCTTCGGAAGCCGCGCGCACATTCGGAACATTCTCTTCGGGTTCGCTCTCACAACCGTAACCTACCTTGTCTTCGACTATGCATTGGATCTCGATCTACCGACCGGGTCAGTGATCGAGGACCTGATCACGCCAACGAGCTGATCGCTTCAGAGGGCGACGACCTGTAGTCGCCAAACCCGCCTGTTCGGGCCAATCAGTTTTCAAGGCGAATCGACATGGACACCATTGCTGCGCTGATGCACGGTTTTTCCGTAGCACTGACACCCTACAATCTTATGTGGTCCCTTATCGGTGTGACCCTTGGCACTGCGATTGGCGTGTTGCCTGGCATCGGGCCAGCGCTCACAGTCGCTTTGCTCCTACCTGTTACCTACAGTCTCGAACCGACTAGCGCTTTTATCATGTTCGCCGGGATCTACTACGGTGCAATGTACGGTGGGTCGACGACGTCTATCCTTCTGAATACACCTGGTGAGTCAGCGTCGATCGTTACCGCGCTTGATGGTCACGCGATGGCTAGGAAGGGTAGGGGAGCCCAGGCTCTCGCGACCGCTGCGATCGGCTCATTCGTGGCAGGTACGATCGCGACGATTGCGCTCACGTTCGTCGCTCCCTTGATGGTAAAGATTGCGCTGCTGTTCGGGCCAGCCGAGTATTTTGCGTTGATGGTGCTCGCCCTGACGACCGTAACCGCAGTTCTTGGCTCGTCTCTTTCGCGAGGGCTTGCAAGCTTGTTGTTCGGACTGGCGCTGGGCCTCGTCGGGATTGACTTGCAGACCGGCCAGGCACGCTTCACGCTCGGAATTCCCGAGCTCCTCGACGGCATCGATGTTGTCGTTGTAGCCGTCGGACTTTTTGCTGTGGGCGAGACCTTGTTCACCGTTGCGAGGCATCGTTTCGAGACCGAGGAAATCTATAGCAAGGAAGATTGGCGCCGGTCCTGGAAGCCATGGCTTCGTGGTACAGCGCTCGGCTTTCCGATAGGCGCACTTCCTGCTGGCGGCAGTGAAATTCCGACGTTCCTATCCTATTTGACGGAAAAGCGTCTGTCGAAAAACCCTGAGGAGTTCGGCCATGGCGCAATTGAAGCCGTCGCTGGACCCGAAGCTGCAAACAACGCTTCTGCAGCCGGGGTGCTTGCTCCACTTCTCGCTCTCGGATTGCCGACATCGGCAACCGCCGCAATCATGCTTGCCGCATTCCAGCAGTATGGCATTCAACCCGGTCCGCTGCTGTTCGACAACAATCCAGAACTGGTGTGGGGACTGATCGCAAGTCTCTATATCGGCAACGTCATGCTGTTGCTTCTCAATCTACCGCTTGTCGGTGTGTGGGTGAAACTCCTACGCATTCCCAAGCCCTGGCTTTATTCGGGCATCCTGCTGTTTGCGACGATGGGCGCATATACCTTGAATAACAACATCGTCGATGTCGGGATCCTGTGGGTAATTGGCATCATCGGATTCGGTATGCGCGTTTACGATGTACCCGTTGCACCCTGTGTCGTCGGCCTGATCCTTGGTCCCTTGGCCGAGCAGCAATTCCGACGAGCTCTCACGATCAGCCAGGGCGACGTCAGCGTCTTCTTTACCCAACCCATTTCACTGGCACTTCTCGTCATTGCCCTTGTTCTCGTCGTCGTACCGGCACTTATGCGCTTGAAGGCCAACCGCAATCAGGCCGCAGCAGAGAACGTCTGACGCGTCATGGAGCGATCGCATGTCTGAATTGAAATACTATCGTGTAGACGAACTAACGACCTTCGCGGCGGATGTTTTCAGAAGCACCGGCATGTCTGACGCCCATGCAAAAACGATTGCCACCGACCTCGTGCATGCGAACCTTCGGGGCATCGACTCCCACGGGGTGTCGCGAATCCCGATGTATATGGAACGTCTGAGGGCAGGCCTCGTCAATGCGCGCCCGAACATCAAGATTGATGAGGTCGCCGGCGCCGTCTCGCACGTCGATGGCGACAACGCCATGGGTTTTATCCCGTCACATATTGCCATGACAGAAGCGATCCGGCTGGCGAAGAATTCGGGGATAGGTCTCGTCGGCGTCCATCGCAGCACCCACTTCGGTATGGGCGCACTTTATGCGCTGCAGGCCATCGAGGCCGGCTACATCTCGATGATTTTTACGAACTCTTCTCCGGCAATCGCCATGTGGGGCGGTCGCAGCGCGTTTTTAGGCGCAAGCCCGGTTGCAGCTGGCGTGCCTGCCGGGAAGCATCCGCCCTATGTCATGGATATGGCCATGACGGTCATAGCGCGCGGAAAGATCCGACTTGCAGCGATGCGTGGGGAACCGATCGCGGAAGGCTTGGCACTCGACGTTGACGGCAATCCAACTACGGACGCAGCCAAGGCCTTTGAGGGCGTCTGCCTGCCGTTCGGCGGCGTCAAGGGTTCGGTACTTGCGACACTCATGGATCTGATGTCGGGCGTGCTAACCGGCGCCAACTTCGCTGGCGACGTCAAGAGCCTATACTTCGATCATTCTGAGCCGCAGAATGTCGGTCACCTTTTCTTTGCGATCAAACCAGACCTCTTCATGAGCCTCAGCGACTATGATGCACGCATGGACCGATACTATGACCGCGTGAAAACGATGCCCCGAGCAGTCGGTGTCGATGAGGTACTGATGCCGGGAGAACCCGAGGCTCGAAGAGAAGCAGAACGTCTGCGGAACGGCATCCCGATCACCGACAACGTGATCTCAGATTTGACCGCTGAAGGCGATCGATCAGGGACCAAGTTTCCGTCCGGTTCGACCACCGCTGCTTGAGATTTGGCTCAAAGAACTCGCCAGTCGAGATCATTCGCAAGGAAAATCAACTTCACCGCTTGAGGCCCAATTTCTGAGATTGTGGTATTTTGGGTTTGCATAATACCTGTGTTTCCGTTATTGGCATTTCAGGCATCCAAAATACCAAACGGAGGAGGTTTGGTTTGGGATCCAAGGCTTCATCACCTTGCACCCAACAGCCTCCTCGAATAGCGAGGAATCCACGTGCGCCTTCTTGTACTTCCCGGTGACGGTATCGGCCCCGAAATCACTGATGCGACGCTGCGCGTTTTGCGCGAAGCGGACGAACGGTTTGGTCTCGGGCTCGCAATTGAGGAGGCAGATATCGGCCTCAAGTCTCTTAAAGAGCAGGGCACGACATTGCCGGAAGCGGTGATGCAGCGAATCCCTGAAGTCGACGGCGTCATACTTGGCCCGGTTTCCCACTATGACTATCCCACGCGCGACAAGGGTGGCATCAATCCGTCGGGCGAGCTGCGCGTCAAGTTCGAGCTTTTCGCCAATGTCCGCCCTTGCCGTTCTCGTCCAGAACTGACCGTTCTGCGCAAGCCGATGGACCTGATCATCGTGCGCGAAAATACGGAAGGTTTCTACAGCGACCGAAACATGTTTGCAGGCTCCGGCGAATTCATGCCAGACCCGGACATGGCCCTGTCGGTGCGCAAGATCACGGCACGCGCGTCCAACCGGGTCGCTCGCGCCGCCTTTGAGCTCGCCAAAGGGCGCCGCAAGAAGGTGACGGCCGTGCACAAGGCAAATGTCGTCAAGCTGTCAGATGGCCTGTTCCTTCGTGAAGTGCGCAAGGTCGCCCAAGAGTTTCCCGATGTGGAACTCGAAGAGCTGATCGTCGACGCGACCGCAGCGCTGCTAATACGTCAGCCCGACCGTTTCGATGTCATCGTCACCACCAACATGTTCGGCGACATTCTCTCCGACGAAGCCTCCGAGCTTTGCGGTAGCCTCGGTCTTGGTGGCTCCATCAACCAGGGCGAAGGCATCTGTGTTGCCCAGGCACAGCACGGCTCCGCACCCGATATCCAAGGTCAGGACAAGGCTAACCCGACCTCGCTGATCCTTTCAGCAGCAATGCTCCTCGACTGGCTCGCAACCAGGCACGATCGGCCGGAGTTCGCTGCCGCTGCACGTTCGATCGAGGACGCAATCGAAAAGACGTTGGACGATCCGGGCAGCCGCACGCGAGACCTCGGCGGTCCACTCGGAACCAACGCGTTCACAAGCCGCGTATGCGAGGTTCTGCAACAGCTGGTTCGCAAGCCCGCAGCCTAGCATTTAAAGTCCCTCCAAGGCGGCAATCCGGTCAGCTCGTTGGCCGGCTTGCCTCCCCCCGGGAGAGGCTTGGAGGACAAGCACGTGAACCGTTTCTCTGCACATATCGGGTATCTTTATACCGAACTGCCGCTGGTTGACCGCATCGCCGCCGCAGCACGAGACGGATTCACGGCGATCGAGCATCCCGAGCCGTTTGCAATTCCTGCGAAGGAAATGCGGGAACGCCTCGATGATCTCGGCCTTGAATTCTGCCAGTTATCCAGCGGGTTGGGTGACCCTTCGCGAAGCGAAAAAGGCTTGGCGGCTCTTCGCGGGCGCGAGGCAGAGTTCAGGCAGGGCTTCCTCAGAGCTTTGGACTATGCAGAGGCGATCAAAGCCCGGTTCGTGCATCCAATGGCTGGTGTTCCAACAGGCGGCGGGCTCGACGCTGGAGAAACGTACCAAGCGAACCTGGGTTGGGCGCTTGAAGCTTGTGGCGGGACCGCTGCGAGGGTGCTGATCGAAGCGATTACTGCACCCGGCTACTACGTCGCGACGTTGAACGAAGCGATCGCCTTGCAAGACTGCTTCCAGGGACGCCCAGCGCTTTTGTTCGACACGTATCACGCAATGAAATTGGGCGAAGATCCGGCGCGTTGGGTCGAGGAAAATGCAACCCGCGTCGGCCATGTCCACATCGCCGACTATCCCGGGAGAAACCAGCCGGGATCCGGGACGATCGACTTCGTGGCCGTTCTTCGCGCCCTCGAGGGCGCTGGATACGGCGGTGCTGTCGGCTTCGAATATGTGCCTACCGAATCTACCGAGCAAAGCCTGCGTTTCTTGTCGTCGTGGAAGCACCTCGTCGCATCAAATCACTTTGCCACTCATCACTCAGGAGCGAATTCATGACGACAATCACATCCATCAACCCTGCTGACGGCAAGGAAATCAAAAGCTTCTCGCTACAGGATGACGCGAGTGTCGATGCGGCACTGACGGCCGCCGTCAAGGCACAGAAAGAGTGGGCCCGCAAGCCGGTCGCTGAACGCGCGAAAGTTCTGACCAAGGTCGCCGCGGTATTGCGCGAAGGCAAAAGCAGATACGCCGAGATGATTGTCCGGGAGATGGGCAAGCCGCTCGTCGAGGCGGAAGGCGAAGTCGAAAAGTGCGCTTACAACTGCGACTTCTATGCTGAACATGCTGCATCGTATTTGAGCGACGAGCTGGTCCCATCGAATGCGACCGAAAGTGTCGTCGCTTTCGATCCCCTCGGTGTCGTCCTCGCGATCATGCCGTGGAACTATCCGTTCTGGCAGTATTTCCGTTTCGCGGCACCAGCACTGGCAGCCGGCAATGGCGCTATCCTCAAGCATGCCAACAATGTTCCCGAGTCAGCGATGGCAGTCCAGGAGGTCATGGAGAAGGCCGGTGTACCGGCCGGCCTTACGGCCAGCCTGTTGATCGACGTTTCCAAAGTCGCCGGTCTCATCGCCGATGATCGTATTGCGGCCGTCACGCTGACCGGATCGACCGAAGTCGGGGCGATTGTCGCGTCTCAGGCCGGCAAGGCTCTGAAAAAGCAGGTTCTTGAATTGGGCGGTTCCGACCCTTTCATCGTTCTTGCCGACGCCGACATCGATGCCGCTGCAGAGACGGCCGTGAAGGCGCGTTACATCAATGTTGGTCAGTCCTGCGTCAACGCAAAGCGTTTCATCGTGGAAGCATCGATTGCCGACCGCTTCGTGGAGCTTTTCGTTGAAAAGGCCACGGCGCTCAAGATTGGCGATCCAATGGAGCGCGATACAAAGATCGGCCCCATGGCACGAGCGAACCTCCGCGACACGCTCCACTCTCAGGTCAAGCGGTCGCTGGCAGAAGGTGCTGTCCTGAAGCTTGGTGGCGAGCCTGTCGAAGGTGACGGCTTCTATTACCCGCCGACCGTTCTCGACCACGTGAAACCGGGAATGGTGGCGTTCTGCGAGGAAACCTTCGGTCCTGTCGCTGCAATCATCCGCGTTAAAGACGCTGAGGAAGCCGTCGCCGTCGCAAATGACACCGAATTCGGTCTCGGTGCAGCGCTGTGGACCTCTGACATCGCCAAGGCAAAAGAAATGTCGCGGCAAATCGAAGCAGGTGCAGTCTTCATCAACGGCATGACGGCATCCGATCCCCGCTACCCATTCGGCGGGATCAAGCGGTCCGGGTACGGACGCGAGCTTGGTGTCTACGGCATCCGCGAATTCGTCAACATCAAGACCGTCTGGATCGGTCCCGCAAAGTGAGGTCTGTCATGTCAGAACCAGCAATTCTTCGTCCTACAGAACTAAAAACCAATGATCGTGGCGGTGGTGCTCGCACCACTCCCCTCGTGACGCGGCGATGCGGATCGACCAGCATGATCAACGGCATCACCGCCTTTGATCCGGGTGCTGCGATTGGCCTCCACATGCACAATTGCGAGGAGAGCGTCATGGTAATCGAGGGTGAAGCAATCGCCGAGATCGATGGCGTCCAGCACCACCTCAACACCAATGATACGACCTGGATCCCGGCCAACGTCCCGCATCGCTTCATCAATGCGTCGGACAAACCCATGCGGATTTTCTGGACCTACGCAACGGTTGACGCCACCCGCACGATGATCGCCAGCGGCGAAACGAAAACCATCGACGCCGAACACGGCCACGCGAAGCAGTAGTCGAGGCTGGCCGGGCAGCGAGCCCGGCCAAACGCCCAGGGAGAATACAATGACATCACCACACGTTATAGAGGTCGCCGAGATCACTGTGACCGACCCGGCTGGCTTCGAAGCCGCCGTGGCGCAAGCCAAACCTCATTTCCTCGCTGCTGATGGTTGCCTGGATCTGAAGCTTCACCGCGTTATTGAAACGCCGGACGTTTACCGCTTGCTGGTGTCCTGGCGCTCGGTGGACGACCACATGGTGACCTTCCGCAAGTCGGAGGGTTTCCAGCGCTGGCGAGAATTGGCTTCGCCGTTCTTTGCCTCGCCTCCGGTCGTGACGCACTCTGCTGCAGTTGACCTCGGCTGACCGATCGCGGGACAATGGGCTCCAACTTCGAACATCAGTCATTGACGTTGCTGGCTTCTGCCGGCGGTGTTTGCGTCTTTTGCACAGTGGGTCTTCCGCTGCCGTTTTTGTTCGGGCCCATGGCAGCGTGCCTGATTGCGGCTCTGGCGGGAGCCAGGCTGCGTTCCTTTGGGCAAGTTTCCGTCGGAGCTCGATCGGTAATCGGCTTGGCGGTCGGCGCGTCAATTACACCGGCCTTGGTCGGTCGGCTGCCAGACATGGCGCTGTCGATTGCGATTGTGCCTGTTTATGTGATCGCCATTGCAGCAGTTGGCATGCCGTTTTTCCAACGGTACTGCAGGTTCGATCCGATTACTGCATTTTATTCGGCAATGCCCGGTGGTGCCGCCGACATGACCGTATTCGGCATGGAAGCTGGCGCCAACGTCCGCCAGTTGTCTCTCGTACACGTTACACGGTTGCTGGTGATTATGGTGATCGCGCCGATACTCCTGGTCCAGGCCTATGGAGTGTCCCTCGATAATCCCGTCGGCGCGCCGGCGAGGGAACTCCCTGTCATCGAGATGGTTCTGATGGCGATCGCAGCGGTCGTCGGTTGGAAGGGCGGAGAAGCCATCAAGCTGTTCGGCGCCGCTATTATCGGCCCTTTGCTTGTCGCGGCACTTCTTTCTCTGACCGGTTTGTTGCACGCTCGCCCGCCCAAAGAAGCTCTGCTGGCAGCCCAGTTTTTGATCGGTACAGGCATCGGGGTCAGTTACGTCGGCATTACCCTTCAAGAACTCCGCAGCACTGTTTCAGGTGCTGTTGTTTTCGTCTTCATCCTTGCTCTGCTTGCAGCAATAGTCACCGAATTCGTCACGCTCATGGGGCTTGCGCCCCCGGTTGAGGCGTTTTTGGCCTTTGCGCCGGGAGGGCAGGCCGAAATGTCAATGCTGACAATTATCGCCGGCGCCGATCTCGGTTTCGTCGTCGCCCATCACCTCGTCCGAATTGTCTTCGTCATCCTTGGTGCGCCGACTATCGCGCGCAGGTTTGCAAAAGCGCGGACTGAGACAGGAGAATAGCCATGAATGCTCAAACTTCGCCCCGCTCTCTCGGGACAGGTCTTTTTGCGGGTGCCTGCGACGCACATGTCCATGTTTTCGATCCGAAAAACCACCCTTACCATCCTGGACGTTCCTACACTCCTGGTGAGGCGAATTGCGGACAACTCGAGCAGTTGATGCGGCGGATGGGAATGGACCGGTGTGTTCTGGTTCAGCCGAGTGTCTATGGCAGCGACAACCGTTGCCTCGTCTCGGCGCTTCGACACTTTGGACCAGACAGGGCCCGCGGGGTGGCGGTCGTCGACTACGAAACCGTGACCCTGGATCAACTGGCTGATCTTTGGAATGTCGGCGTGCGAGCGATCAGAGTTAATTTCGAAGCCGCAAAAACAGCAGCTCCACGCGACAAGCTTCTCGTCATAGCCGAAACCGCGAAGCGGGCCAAGGAAGTTGGAATGGCAGTTCAGCTATATGTGGATACCCATACCGCGGTTGCTGCCATCGAGCGGCTTGAGGGGGAAAACGTACCGCTTATCCTCGATCACTTCGCAGGGTTCAAATGCGGAATGGATCGCAATGACGAGGCCTTCAAGAAGCTGCTGAGTGCTCTTGGAAGAGGGCGGGTCTGGATTAAACTGTCAGCGCCTTGCCGGACCGGCAGTCAATTGGTCGACTACGAGGACCTCAGGCCCGCAGCACAAGCGATGATCAACGCCGCGCCCGAGCGTATGCTCTGGGCTTCGGACTGGCCGCATACTGGTGGAGGAGCAGACCGCGCCAAGCGCAGCGCTTCCGAAATCGAGCCGTTTAGACAAGTCAACGACGATGCTGACTTTCGTCGATTGCGCAGTTGGATCGGAGACGAGACGCGCCTTGCGCGCATTCTGTCCGAGAACCCTACCGAGATCTTCGACTTCTTCAATCACCCCTGACCATAACCCAGCCTCCTGGGAGGAGAGCCATGACCCACATTGCATCGCATTCCGACGCGCAATCCAGCGTGACACGAGCACCGAAAGCCTCAACGAACGTCTGGCAGAAATGGATGGATTTCGACCTAGGGATCATTCCTTTGCCGATCTACGTCTTGCTGATCGCGCTGCTTGCAGCCTTTACTTGGCTAGGAACGATCAAGAGCGACATTGCTACCGTCATCGGCATCATGGCCGCCTTCGCATTCACACTTGGCGAACTGGGCAAGCGCTTGCCGATTATCAAAAATATCGGTGGCGCGGCGGTTGTCGTCACATTCGTGCCATCGTATCTCGCCTATCGCGGCTGGATTCCCCCACAAATGAGCACTGTCGTTGAGAGCTTCTTCAAGTCGACGGGGATCCTGTACGTGTTCATTGCGGCGGTCATAGTTGGCTCGATACTAAGTATGGACCGCTCCACACTCATCAAGGGCTTCATGAAGATTTTCGTCCCTCTTTTCGTCGGGTCGAATGTGGCGGCGCTCGTCGGTGTCACCGTCGGCACGCTTTTGGGCCTTGGCACTTGGGACACTTTCTTCTTTATCGTTGCCCCGATTATGGCAGGCGGAGTGGGCGAGGGAGCAATCCCTCTCGCCGTCGGCTATCACGGAATAACCGGTATGGAGCAGGGCGAAGTTCTCGCGCGTGTAATGCCGGCAATCCTCGTCGGCAATCTCACAGCCATCATTTGCGCCGGGGCCTTGAGCTCGCTCGGCCGGAGATTTCCGGCTTTGACCGGCAATGGCAAACTTCAGCCCACAGATGACGAAGAACTCGCTGTAGAGACCGTTAAACCTGATGGGAATGTTCAGAACATTGCCGCCGCCGGGATGATCGCAGTAACACTGTATCTTACCGGCGTACTTGCCCAACAGCTTTTCTCGTTTCCCGCGCCAGTCGTGATGCTAGCCCTTGCCGTTGCGCTCAAGCTTTTCCATGGCATCACTCCGCGGCTGCAGACCGGCTCGTATACTGTCTACAAGTTCTGCCTGACCGCCATCGCGTATCCTATGCTCTTTGCGTTCGGCATTGTCTTAACGCCGTGGGAGAAGCTGGTTGAAGGCTTTGCACCGGCCAATCTGATAACTATCGTGTCGACAGTTGTCGCAATGACGGCATCAGGATTTGTCACAGCCCGGTTCGTCAATCTATACCCGATTGAGTCGGCAATCGTCAGCAGTACCCATAGCGGAATGGGCGGCGCAGGAGACATTGCTATCCTGTCGGCATCAAATCGCATGATGCTCATGCCCTTTGCACAGATTGCAACGCGCATTGGCGGAGGGATAACGGTTGCCTTGACGCTCATACTCATGACCGCTCTTTGGTAGCCCAGATAGGCGCCTTTCTACCGCGCGGGATACGGATTCCCGCGCGGTCGACAACTCAATCCTCTCTGCACGGGTCTGAAACCGGATATCTGAGGCATCCAACAGACTTCAGCGCTTTGGTGGGCAAATGGTTTCCGCTACCGGCGGACCTGTTTCGCTGGAAGGCATACCAAAGTCGCTCTTTCAATGGTGTAAGAGCAAAAGCGGTAGGCCGCGACCTACAATCGGACATAAATGTAATAGCCAGATCGCAGATCTGCCATCGGTAAAGTCGTCAGAATTCATCGTGCGGTCGTGTTGCGACCTTCATCATGCTCACTGATGAGAGATGCTGTGACATGTAGGCGGCGGCAAGCTGCCGCTTGTCTTCCAGAAGTAGATCGACAAGCTGCACATGTTCTTGGCTGCGCACGATCGCGTATTTTCTATCTAGTGACCTCTTGTATTCGATAAGCCTTCGAATTCGATCAATGCGGCGGAGGGACTCGATAAAGAAAAGGTTTCCACTGCACTCAATGATTGCTTCGTGCAACTGGCTGTTTAGGTCGAAAAGGTCGGGATTAGATACGTTCCAGATGTCGCCGTCGATTAATTGCTGCTGCTGAGCTCGGCACGCTTCAAGGGCGGCACGGTTCAACTTGAAGGTAGGCTCCAGTATGGCTGCAGGCTCGATTGTGAGACGAAAGCGGTAGCTATCCTTGTATGCCTGCATCGATGTCAGCATTGGGAGGAACTCCCAGCCGTGACCGGGGAGGCGTTCGATCCAACCCTCGCTATGGATTTTCCGAAGGATCTTGGCGAGTTGCCCCTTGGTGAGGTCGTATAGACGACACAGTTCCTTCTCCGTCACTCTGTCAGGAAGTCTCCCCTCTAAACGATCAACTGCGATTTTAGAGTAAACCTCCCCATCTTCCTGCACAGGATCATCAAGCTGAGGTAGACGAATTTCGCCGCCCTTCCATGATACGAGAAACCCGCCTGTGGGTGCGGTCTGTACGAACCCCTGATCCTCAAGGACCTTTAGCGCGCTACGGACTGGCGAACGGGAGACCTTCAGGTGTTCCGCTAACTTGCGCTCAATCAGGCGCATACCGTGAGGATCATCCTGTGTCCTCACATATTCGACGATTTTTGCCGCCAATTGACTGATCAAGGGTGTAGTATTCAAAAAGGGACCTCCGCTACCGCAACAGCCGGCGCCGCCTATACGCCAAAATATGCAGCCTGCGAACATTATTCCACAACTGGGCGCAATTGTCAGCGCGACACGTATCCGCGATGGGCACGTCAGAGGTTGTCGAGTTATCTCATCGACAGTCCAGCGCAGCGAGCGCGTTATCCCGCGAGAGGAATTGATTCCCTCCGCGGATCAGGGTCCTCTCTGCCCGCCCTCAGTTTTACCGCAGTATCATCCGTGTACCTTCTTTTCTTCATGCTCCGCTCTTGCCAAGTAGTGGCGACACTAAATTCTTGAAGGAAAAAACGATGAATCAGACAGTTTCGAACGTGAAGTCACGGAATATCCTTGTGCTGGGTGCTGGAGAACTCGGGATGCCGGTCTTGCGCAATCTGGCGCGTCGCGCAAAGGACATCGACGACGCCAAGATCAGCGTTCTGTTGCGGGCTAGCGCCGTAGATTCTGCTTCGCCCGCCAAGCAGCGCGATATTGCTGAAATCCGGGACTTGGGGATCGAGATCGTCGTAGGGGATCTGGTCAAAAGTTCAATTGACGAATTGGCTTCTCTGTTCTCGCTTTATGACACCGTCATTGGCTGCACAGGCTATGCGGCTGGCATCGACACGCCGATGAAACTGGCAAAGGCTGCTTTGCAGTCAGGGATCCCGCGCTATTTCCCGTGGCAGTTCGGTGTTGATTTCGAAGCAATCGGTCGAGGTGGTCCGCAGGACATCTTCGATGCGCAGCTTGATGTGCGTGAACTGCTGCGCTCGCAAAACAAGACCGAATGGGTGATCATCTCCACCGGCATGTTCATGAGCTATCTGTTCGAGCCAGAATTTGGTGTCGTCGATCTCGAAAAGAGCACGGTCAGAGCTCTTGGCAGCTACAACAACGCTGTTACGGTAACCACGCCTGACGATATCGGCGTGCTCACCGCTGAAATCGTGTTCTATGAGCCGACTATCGCCAACGAAATCGTATTCCTAGCGGGGGACACGGTCACCTATGGTCAGCTCGCTGACAAGCTGGAAGCGGGTTTGAAAAGGCCCTTCAGCCGGTCCGAATGGACGGTTCCGGTCCTTATGGCAGAACTGGCAAACGATCCGCAGAACATGATGCGCAAATACCGAGCTGCCTTCGGTATCGGGCGAGGCATGGCATGGGACAAGGCCGGCACGTTCAACGTACGAGAAGGCATCAAGGTCACGGATGTTTCCGATTGGATCAACACGAACCTGACGTCTAATTAAAGAGGTTAAGGTGCGGCGGGGAGTGCGATGGCTTGCTCTCCTCCGTCACGCTACGTCGCAATCGCCAACTTCAGCAGAGGCTGCTCTTTGACAATGGCCATTACTGACGGAGGGCGTCTGTGTCAGGGCTACCAACCCGTCTGCCCAGGACGGTTTCTCTGGTGGATGGGAATCAAAGTCCTCACGGGATTATTGAAACTGCTCCGAATTCTCGACGACTCCCGTCCACAGCGGTATCATACGAATGAGAAGACCCATCCCCAATTCTGTCAACTCGTATTCTGCCGCGGTTGCATCTCCACGAGATCGTAGCGCGTGACCAGGTCGTCTCTTTCGAGTTGACGTAGGGACTGGCGGGCATTGCCTTGCCGTTATCCAACGCAAGCCTGGTGCCCTGCGCAATGGTGCTCCCTTCATGGAATTGCCGCTGGCCTTTCGACAGTTGCAGGACCAGATGCTTCGCCGTCCCGGTGGCGATCGTGAGATGGCCGATATCCTCGCTCTGGTGCTTCATCACGACGAACAGGTTGTCGTCAGGGCTGTGGAGCTGGCTTTGGATCAAGGCGTGCCAACCAAAACGCATGTGCTGAACCTGCTGCATCGTCTGATCGATGGCAAAACGACCGACGGCCCCGACATCGACACGCCGCAGGCGCTGACCTTGGCTCGAGAACCCAAGGCAAACGTCGAACGTTACGATGGCCTGCGTGTCCGGATCGTGGGAGGTCGGCATGCGTCATGATCCTGCCAGCGCCGCCGTCGTCATCATGCTGCGTAGCCTGAAGATGTATGGCATGGCCCAAGCGGTCACCGACCTGATCGAGCAAGGAGCACCAGCCTTCGATGCGGCCGTGCCGATCCTGTTCCAGTTGCTGAAAGCCGAGATGGCCGAGCGCGAGGTTCGCTCGATTGCCTATCATATGAAGGCTGCGCACTTCCCTGCCCACAAGGACATCTCCGGCTACGACTTCGCTGCCAGCGAGATCAACGAGGCAACAGTGCGCCAACTGCATCGATGCGAGTTCATCGACGGAGCGCAGAACATTGTCCTCGTCGGGGGGCCGGGCACCGGCAAAACACGCGTCGCGACCGCCCTCGGCGTCCAGGCTATCGAGCATCACTCCGAAAGGTCCGCTTCTTCTCGACCATCAAATTGGTCAATGCGCTCGAGCAGGAGAAAGCAAGAGGCAAGGCAGGCCAGATCGCCGAGGCGCTGGTCCGTCTCGATCTGCTGATCCTCGATGAACTCGGATACCTTCCGTTCAGTGCCTCGGGTGGAGCGCTGCTCTTCCACTTGCTGAGCAAGCTTTACGAGCGCACCAGCGTCGTCATCACCACCAACCTCAGCTTCAGCGAATGGGCTACCGTCTTCGGCGATGCCAAGATGACCACCGCTTTGCAGGACCGCCTGACCCATCGTTGCCACATCCTGGAAACGGGAAACGACAGCTTCCGCCCAAGGCAAGCTCGGCCGCAGCAGCACAGAAGAGAGGAGAAAAGGCCAATCACTTGACCAAAGCCTGATCAGAAACCATACTTAGGGGTGGCTCACTTCTCGGTGAAAAAACTCCGCAACCGGGTAGCCTCGCTCCGTGATCTGACGCACGGCGTCGCGCTTAAAATCTTCGCTGAAATTCGATCTGCTCATGATACTGTTCCTACCTCAAAATAAGGAAAGAAGGCGTCTACAAATCTAGGGGCTATTCACTCGAAGTTGCCGCTCGTTTTGTTTACGCCGCGAATCTAAGCAAAGTTCAGATATTCTTTTCGTTTCATAGAATTATTCCCTCAAGGCCGCTCATGATCAACACTCAGGTTCGGGAGGGTTTGGAGCCGCCCGCGATGGTGATGATAGTGATAATTATGAGGCCGGTCATGATCATGCGTATCCCCGCTCCGGCGCCGAACGTGTTGAGCATGGTCACAAGCAGATACATGAAGAGAGACGCACCCCACAATCCTGCGACGTTCGACTGCCCGCCGGCAACGGACGATCCGCCGATAACGACGACAGCTATGGAGGCGAGAAGGTATTCCTCGCCCATGTTGAGCGAAGTGCCGCCGGAGAAGCCGGCAAGGACAGCGCCGCACAGCGCAGCAAGGGACGCACAGATGACATAGGTCCTCCACCGAACACGATCCACCCTGATGCCGGCCAATTCCGCAGCCCTCTGGTTCTGGCCGATGGCAGTGACCGATCGGCCGTAAACCGTTCTGTGGAGGACGGCGGCGCCAATGATGGTTAAAAAAATAACGACGATCGCCAGCGTCGGGATACCCCAGATCCGTCCTGTGGTGAATTCGGCAAATGCACCAGGGGGCCGGATGCGAAGACCTCGCCCGTAGGCAATCGACGCGGATTGCACGAGAAAGCTCGCGGACAACGTGGCGATGATGGGCGGGATCGACAACAGCCTTATCAGCGCGAAATTGAAACATCCAACCGCTATGCCGACCCCGACAGCGGCCATCAGGCCCCACAGAATAAGAGCGTCGTTTCCGTCCATGATCTTCATGGAAACGGCCCCGGCCAAGGCGATGGTCGATGGTATCGACAGGTCCACGTTACCAGGTCCGGCGGTGATGACGTACATCTGCCCCAGCGCCACGATGACGTACATGGTGCCGAAGGTGAGGGCGGTTGTGACGATCTGTCCGGCCCCGGCTCCTTCGGTGAAAATAATCGTTGCCAGGAAAACGGCGGCGGCTCCAAGAAAAGAGAATCCCCACGGCGCTTTTCCGGCGAATTTTCCCAGTCTTGAGACGGTCGAGATCATGCGCGTCTCTCCATTCGGTTGACAAGGGCACGCAGCGCAAGGACGAGGATCAGGATTGCACCCTGAGCGCCGATCTGCCAGTCCCCGGAAATTCTGAGGAATGACAGCAGCGAACTGGCGAGTGTGAGCGTGAGGGCGCCCAAAACGGCGCCCACGGGCGAAACACGCCCGCCGGCGAATTCGCCGCCGCCGAGGATCACGCCGGCAATGGAGAGAAGCGTGTAGCGCAGAGCGATATTGGCGTCGGCCGATGTCGTAAGCCCAACGAGTGTCAGGCCGGAAAGAACGCCAAAGACGCCGGCCAGGGCGTAGAGCGTGACCTTGGCACGCAAAAGCGACCAGCCGGCGCGTGCCACGGCCTGTGGATTTCCTCCAGCGCCGCGCAGGATCACGCCGGTTGATGAGCGCATGAGGAAGAAATGGACACCTACAGCAATGACGGCGCTTGCGACGATTACGAAGGGGATGAAAGTCGTCTTGACGGAGACGATCGCACGCAGCCAACCCGGTGCCTGGCCGCCCGGCGTCGGCAGTACGAGAATGGCTGCCCCCAGCCACACGAAGCTCATTCCCAGCGTCACGACGATAGAAGGCAGATTCCGGATGTGGATAATAGCGCCGAGCAGAGCATAGACGCCGATGCATGCCAGAAGGGCGAGCACACCCAAGACGGGATTTTCACCGAGAAGGGTTGCCCCGATAGAGGCCGTGAAAGAAACGAAACCACCGAGAGACAGATCGATGTCGTTCACGGTGATGATGAACATCTGCGCGATTGTCGCCAGTGCGATGGGAAGAGCGAGATTGAGCATCAGGTTCAGGCCGAGGAAGCTCATCGTCCGGGGCTGAACATAAAAGATCCCGATAAGAAGGACAGTGAATGATATCGCCGGCAGAAGCGAACGCAGAGCACGGGGCGTCATTAGATTGGGCATCATTGCGCCACCTCCGCGAATGAAGATTGAAGCACCTTGGCCTCCGTCATCTCCGAACGAGGCATTTCGGAAACGATCGCGCCGTCACGCAGAACATAGACGTAGTCGCAGCTGGTCAGTTCCTCGAACTCCGTCGTGTACCAGACAAAGGTGCGTCCCTTCGCTGCCTCGCTACGCATGATGTCGTACACCTCCTGTTTGGTGCCGATATCGACGCCCCGCATCGGGTCATCCATCAAGATGATTTCGGCATCGGATGCCAGTGCGCGTGCAAACAGTGCTTTCTGCTGGTTGCCGCCAGAAAGCGTATAGATGTTGTTGGCCATGTCCGGCGTCCTGATCGCCATCCTTTCTTTCCAGCGCCGTTCCATCTCCCGCTCCTTCTTCGGGTCTATCAGGCCGAAGCGTCGCATGGTGCCAAGCGAGCGGATCGTGACGTTCTGGCCGATCGACCACAGGGGAAAGACGCCGTCCGTCTGCCGATCACCGGCAACGAAGGCGACCGGCCCGCTGCACCGGGCAAAAACGAAATGTCTTCCGGCAGATCGTTGAAGCAGAACGAGCAATGTCGTCTGACCTTGACCGGCGAGGCCGCCGAGCCCGATGATTTCGCCCTTGCGCGCCTCGAGCTTCATGCTACCGCGTCTGGAAGGCTGTATCTCGGCGACGACCGGGGCCGTTCTTGCTTTAACAACGGTTTCCGGTCCGTGAGCCTGTGGTTCATGGTTCACATGCCCCATGGCCTCGACCAGCGAATGCTTGCTGAATCGGGCGGCTGGCCGCTCCTCCATGACGCGCCCATCGCCCATGACCACGATCCGGTCGCAGGTCGTAAGAATTTCCCCGAGAATGTGTGAGATGAGGATGACGCACCCGCCCTCGGCGACGAAACGGCGCACATAATCGAGGAGCTGGCCCGCAATGGCCTGGTCGAGCGAAGAGGTCGGCTCGTCCAGAATAACGAGACGAAGAGGAGACGGCGTTTTCGCAAAGACCGTCGCGATTTCGACCATCTGACGCTGTCCCAGTGTCAGGTCGGCCACAAGATCGTCCACGGCTATCCTATTGCCCGGAAAGATGTCGTCGAGAAAGGTTCTAATCAGGCGTGACGCACGTTTGCGCCATCCGAAACCGGTGATCGACGGGTGACGGATACGGGTATTTTCGACTACCGTCAGGTTCGGGCAGAGCGATAATTCCTGAAAAACGCAACGGACGCCGAGCGCGAGCGCGCGCTGGACCCCGTAGGATATGATCTCGTTCTGGCCCAGAACCGAAAGCTCTCCGCCATCGGGTCGAACATTGCCGGCAAGGATCTGCATGAGCGTCGATTTTCCGGCCCCGTTATGGCCCACCAGGCCGACGCATTCGCCTGAATTGAAAGTCAGATCCACGCCGCCAAGGGCGCGGACCGCGCCGTAGTTCTTGGTGATGTTTTCGAGTCGAACGAAGGGCGCTTCTGCCGTTAAGGTCAACTTTGAATCCTCCGCGTTCGGGACAGCCGGCCCCGTTGAAAGGGCCGGCCGTCTGCCATTACTGGTTGGATGCTGCAGCGATTGCCTCGATCGCAATGTCCTGCGTGTAGTTGATGTTCGCCACGCCGCCTTCCGGCGTGGATGCGAGGGCGGTGTCCAGCCCTGCAGCGTCGATCCCAAGGAAGGGTACGGTCAGGTCCTTCGGAATATCTTTCTTGCCGTCGAGAATCTGCTGGGCCACCCAGAAAGCCATGCTGCTCATGCCCGGCGGAATGGAGCCCGACAGGGATTTGTAACCATTCTTGTCGATATTTTCCTTCCACCAGGCCAGTTCCGCCTGGCTGTTGCCGAAGAATACGGTCGGAATTGGCCGGCCTGCCGCCTTGAAGGCTTCCGCTGTCCCGAAGCCGACCTCTCCCTGCGTCACGACGCCTACAATCTCAGGCAGGCTCGGCAGCACGCTAGCCACTGCCTTCTGTGCGACAGTTGGAGACCAATCGCCCTGAACTTCTCTGACGACCTTGAACTTGGGGAAATCCTTGACGCCGGCAAGGATGCCCTCATGGTACTGGCTGTCGATCGAGGTGCCCGGAAGGCCGCGGACTTCGAGCAGGTTTCCGCCCTCCGGGTGGACGTCGTTCAGGAACTTGACCTGGCGGTAGCCGATTTCCTTGAAATCGACCGTTACACGCCATGCGCACGGTTCCGTGGCGATACCATCGAATGTCACGACGACGACGCCTGCGTCGCAGGCTTCCTTTATCGCTCCGTTAAGAGCTGTCGGCGAGGCCGCATTGATGACGATGGCGTCATATCCTTGTAGGACGAGGTTCTGGATCTGTGCCGCTTGTTCAGTTGCCTGGTTTTCAGCCGTTGTGAAGACGTCAGCGGCCGCAACGATACCGTCGGCAACGGCCTTGGGCGTGACGTCGTTCCAACTGGCCAGCATGGCCTGACGCCAGGTGTTGCCGGCGTAATTGTTCGAGAATGCGATTTTCTTGGATGACGTATCGGCATGCGCTGGGCTGAGCGCCAACATAGATACGGTCATGGCAAACAATGCCGCGTGGTATTTGGACATAGTCATTCCCCTTGATGTTAATGTTGACGGCTTTTAGGTAGGTCGTCGGGCCCAGGCCCGATCCATGCACCAGCCACTGTAAATGCGGCTCGGTATGATAAAGGCGGCCCTGCTTGGAGAACTCGTGCTTGTCTGCGCGTCTCCAGATCGTGCCTCAGCAGATACGGTCGGGCGCCGTTATGACGCCCGGCTTGGGTATGGGTCGACTAATCGCGCACGGCTTCCCAGCCCTTGTGCTCGGCCACATTGTCACGGGTCACAAGTTCCGCATTGAGAAGGACGACCGCGTTCTCCGGCGTTTCGCCATTGAGCACCTTGTTCCCGAGTTCGACGGCAGTAGCAGCCATCTTGTAGGGGTCCTGCGCGGACGTGGCCTGGATGCCCTGGCTTGCATCATTCTTGAGTTCGGCTTCAAGATCCGGCGCACCGTCCACGGAGGTGATGATGATGCCGGAGCGGTTAAGCTGTTTCATAGCAAGGTTGCTGCCGATCGCCTGCGGATCCGCCACGGCAAAGACAGCATCGATCTTGGGAAAACGCGTCAGTTGCGACTGCATGACTTCCAGCCCACCATCGCGGGAACTCTTTCCGTTCTGGTCATCGGAGAGGATTTTGATATCGGGATTGGCCGCGAACACCTTCTTGCAGCCGACGACACGGTCCATGATGGCCGAGTTCTGAGGGCCGTTCTGGATGATGACGTCGCCCTTGCCGCTGAGCTTGTCGACGATGAACTGACATGCGATTTCGCCAGCCTGCACGTTGTTCGTCGTGACAGTCAGATCGGCGCCGTCAGCTGCGGTATCGACGGCAACGACGATGATGCCGGCGTCACGAGCCTTCTTGATGGCGGGCGCGAGAGCCTTGGGGTCGCCCGGATTGAGGAGGATCATGTCGACGCCGGATGCAATGAAATTGTCGATCTGGTCGATCTGCTTGTTGAGATCCTGTTCAAAGCCGAGGGTCGTGACTTTGACATTGGGATTGATCTTCTTCGCTTCGCTTTCTGCGCCCTTTGCAAGGGCCACGAAGAAGGGATTTCCAAGGGAGGCAAGCGAGATGCCGATAGCATTCAGGTCCTTGGCGGAGGCCGTGGAAGCCGTGACTGCGAGCATCGATAGAGCGGCAAACCATGCACTTTTCATCGTTAGTCTCCTGTTTTTACGATTGGATTGATTGTTGGTAAGCCCCAGCCGGAAGCTTCCTCCGTCTGTCAGGTTCTTCCCGAACTCATTAGGCGATAACGGTCGAGCGCAACTGCGCAGATGATGACGAGCCCTTTGATGATAAACTGCCAGACGTCCGAGACGCCGGTCAGGATGAGCCCGTTGGAAAGGACGGCGATAATCAGCGCACCGATCAGCGTGCCCCAGATCGTTCCGACGCCGCCCACGAAGCTGGTTCCGCCCAGGATGACGGCCGCGATCGCATCCAGTTCGTAGGATTGTCCGAGTTGCAGACCGTTTGCAGCGAGAAGGCGCGTGGACGACATGACCCCGCCTAGACCCGCCAGAAGGCCGGAAGCGCAGTAGACGAACATCAGGATTTGCCAGACCTTGATTCCCGCAAGCTTCGCCGCGGCTTCGTTGCCACCCACCGCATAGATCCGCACGCCGAGCGTGGTGAAGCGGAGGATGATCCAGGAGATCACGATTACGGCGAACGCCATCACCGTCAGCCACGAAATGCCCAGGAAGGCGTTGCCGCTGATGGCCGCGAACGGAAGGTCGGCATTGAAGACCGTCTTGTCATCACCGAGCACGCGGGCAAGGCCGCGCACGGCAGTCAGGGAGCCGAGCGTCACGATGAACGGCGGCAGTTTTCCGAAAGCAACCAGCCCGCCGTTCACGGCGCCCAAAAACAAGCCGAGCAGAATGCCCGCCGCTATGCCGAACATTCCCCATCCCGGCACGAGCGAAACCATGACGGCAACCATGGCGGATGCCGCGAGGATCGAGCCCACCGACAAATCGATGCCGCCGGTCAGGATGACGAATGTCATGCCGGCTGCAAGGACGGTGTTGATGGAGGCCTGCTGCATCACGATGGACAGGTTCTGCATCGTGAGAAAGCGCCCCGATGTCCAGGCATCGAGCAGGCTTCCGGTTTCGGTGTAACCGCTCATGAACTGGAAAGCCAGGCTGATCAGGACGAGGATCGGGAACATGCCAAGCGCATGGAAGGACGTGCGAATTGCACGTTTGCGCCGAACCAGCGGTTGTTCGGTGGAAAGTGTGGTGGTCATGGTCTTGCCTCCCGAAGGGGATGGCCGTCGCGTCCCGCGGTGCCGGTTGCGATGGCGATGATTTTTTCCGAGGTGATGGGCGTGCCGGTAGAGCCTCCGACTTCGCCTTCGATGCGGCCGTCACGCATGACGACGACGCGATCGGTGATGCCGACGAGTTCCGGCAGGTCGCTCGAAATGACCAGCACACCGGTTCCGTTGTGGGCGAGTGTCTCGATGATCCGGTAGATTTCCGATTTGGCGCCGATATCGACGCCTCGCGTCGGCTCGTCGAGAATGATCAGTTTCGGCCGGGTTTGCAGCAGTCGCGCCAAAAGCACTTTCTGCTGGTTGCCTCCCGACAGCGCGCCGACATTGATCTGAGGGCCGGACAGGGCAATTTTCATCTCCCTTATCGCGCCAGCGGTGCGGCTTTTCTCCTTGGTTCTGTCCAGAAACGCGCAGGCTTTGCTGTCGTCTCCGATGGCTGCGATATTGACATTCGCGGAGACGCTCATATCGAGAAACAGGCCGTCATGCTTTCGGTCTTCCGTGAGATAGGCGATGCCCGCCTGAAGCGCGTCGAGCGGGCTTCGAATTTCGATTGGCTCCCCATCGAGCAACATCGTTCCACCGGTCACACGTGATGCACCGTAGACAAGGCGGGCGAACTCCGTTCTCCCCGCGCCGACAATGCCGGCGAGACCGAGAACTTCGCCGCGCCGTAGATCGAAGCTGACGTCCTTGACCTTCGCGCCGTCCCGCAGGTTGCGCACCGACAGAAGCGTGGCGCCGGGCGCATAGCCGGCATTCCTGTCCTTCTGATAGAAACTCGAGAGGTCCCGGCCGACCATCATCTGGACCAGCCGTTCCTCTGACAGGTCAGCGCGCGTGACGGAGCCGACGTATCGTCCGTCGCGCAAAACCGTCACGCGGTCGGCGAGGTCGTAGACTTCGTCCATTCGATGACTGATGTAGATGATCGCCAGACCCTGCGCCCGCAGCTTCCGGACGATGGCAAAAAGACGCTCGCATTCTCGGGAGGAAAGGGACGTCGTCGGCTCGTCCATGACAAGGATACGACAGTCTGACAGCAGCGCGCGTGCGATTTCCACCTGCTGACGCTGGGCTAGCGAGAGGGAGGCGACCTTGTCGGTTGGTGAAAAGTCTACGTCCAGCTCGTCAAGAGCCTTACGGCAGGCCGTTATTGTCGCATTGCGATCGACAAACCCGAACCGGGCTTTTTCCTGCCCAAGCACCATGTTCTGCGCGACCGTCAGATTGGGTGCTAGCGCCAGCTCCTGATAGATGATGGATATGCCGAGCCTCTTGGCGTCGGTGGGGCCGGAAATGAGGGCAGGGCCGCCGTTGACCTCGATTGTCCCCGCCGTGCAGGAATGTGCACCGGAAAGAATTTTCATCAAGGTCGATTTGCCGGCACCATTCTCGCCCATGAGAGCGTGAACCTCACCCGGATAAATATCGAGATCGACCCCGTTCAGGGCGAAGGCAGGGCCGAACTGCTTCTTTATGCCGCGCATCCGAAGCAGCGGGATTGCCATCGGCTTTTCCGGTTTTTCTAATTCGTGCGGCATCCGTATAGTCCCTTGTATCCGGATCGTCCTTCTGAAGGCGAGCACGACCGCGCGTCGCTCCCCTTTTTAAAGAGGACCGTCGTCGTACAGGTTTCCTTTCGGAAAACTCCCAGCGCTGTCTTCGGCTTTCGTCCACTTCCCGCGTTTCCGCGCAAGCGTCGCTACCTGTGTTCACCCTTGCCCTGCGGCTTTCATTTTTTCATACAGTTTCATAAAGGAAACATTTAGTCAAGGCGAGAAAACCGCGCAAACTGCTCGACGATGGTTTTTGACGGACTTTATCTGAAAAGCTGAATTTTCCCAGCCGCTTATGGCGGAAGAACTTTCCGCGGTGACTTGGTAGGACGCACATTTGGTACGCGTCACAAACGCCAGCGAACAGCGTTTTGTGCCCTGATGCGCGTGGCATCGCGGGTTTGTGGAGTTTTTCCAATTTCCTTTATGAAATATTTGAGTCATGGTAACGGATCGCAATTGTAGATTGACGCGCTTCAGCGCAGGGCAAGCAACCAACACGGACGATCGATGATGGAAATGAACAGCAGCACCCGCAAGCCGCCTGCGATGATCGGGCAGGTTCTCCGCGAAAGGAGAGGTCATCACGGCTGGACGCTTGCGGATGTTGCGGACAAGACGGGGCTCTCCAAGTCCACGCTTTCGAAAATCGAAAACGACCTTATCTCTCCGTCTTATCAGACGATAATACAACTCTGTGACGGCCTGGATATCGAGATCGGCGACCTTCTCGCACCTGGTTCTTCCGGCGAGGAGCCGCGGCAACTGATGGGGCGCCGCAGCGTAAGCCGTCAGCACGACGGTGTGGTGATGGAGGACGACAATTACAAATATGTCTATCTTTGCACGGACATAGCGCACAAGCGCATCGTGCCGATGGTAATCGACGTGAAGGCCGATTCCCTCCAGCGCGTGGACGGTCTCTGGACCCATGTGGGAGAAGAATTTCTCTATGTTCTCGATGGGACAATCACGCTCTATACGTCGCTTTACGAAGAAATATCGCTGGATGCCGGTGACAGCGTCTATTTCGACAGCACCATGGGGCATGCCTATATCGCCGCGAAGGGGAAGCCCGCCCAGTTGCTCGTAATGTGCTCAAGTGCCACGCCGAACCTCGCTCAGACGCTTCGCGAGTTGCTGAAGCAGAGGTTGACGGCGAAGTCCGCGTGATTTGTTTCATGGTGGAAAGTTTTTCAGATTTTCTTCTGTGAAACCGTTGACAACTTTTTTTATCGGCCGCATTGTTTCGTCATCTGCACAACGGGCGATCTAGGAAACAATGATGAGCACGAATTCGACAAACAAGCTGTGGCAGCTTCTCCAGGGTGCCACCATCGTCGATCTGTCGGTTACGACGGGTCCGGACATGCCCTGTTCCCCGCCCGAAGGGCAGCGGATGAATCAGTATCTTTTCAACACCTATACCGATCCGCGCGGTGTCTTTCTGGAATATGTCCAGATTCATGACGACCATACGGGAACGCATATCGACGCCCCCTCGCATTTTACGCCGTCTCTTGAAAGCGGCCTGCCACACGCCACCGAATTCGGCACGGTCACGATTGAGCAGCTCGACCTCAAGCAGCTCATTGGTCCCGCCGTCGTCGTCGATGTCCGCTCATTGGTTGAGGCAGCCCCGAAGGGAACCCATACGCATCTGGCGGAGAGCCCCTGGATCTCCCGTGAATTCTTGGAGGAATGGGAAGAGCGGCACGGTGGTTTCCAGCCCGGCGAGATCGTTCTTTTCCGCGCAGACTGGTCCGACAAATACTATAAGCCGCTGCCGGAAGGCTTCGAATATGACCGTTCTCATCCGGCACCCTCGGCTGAAGCAATCGAGTTTCTCTTTGATCGCGGCGTTCGCCATATCGGCGTCGACGGGCGCGGCATTGGCGCGATGCAGGACGACAACACGCCGCATTGGGCCGCGCTCGGACGTGGCATGTACGCAACGGAAAATCTGACGAATCTGGGTAAACTGCCGACCCGCGGCGCCGTGTTCATTTTTCTGCCCCACAAGTTCAAGGGCGCCACGGGCGGCATGGGGCGCGCGATCGGTTTGATTGGCTAGGAAACACAACGAAACTGGCTGACTTTGAGCGCCGGAACATGCGTTCCGGCGAAGCGCCCGCCTGTGCCGTCAACCATGTGGCGGTACCTTGCCACGATCTCTATCTGGAACCGTTCTATTTCCTTTTGGAAACTCTGTGTCCGGATCAGTCGAAATTCGGCCCCACCGAACCGGTGGGGCCATCTGAACCGAGACCTGGGTAGGTTCTGCCCGTCTCGATACCGGGAGTATTCTTATGACAACTGTTCAGCCCTATTCAGGCTTGTTTCCCGTCGCGCCGACGCCTTTCCATGCCAATGGGGATATGGACCTAGATGGCCAGCGGCGTGTCCTGGACTGCATGATCGATCAGGGGGTCGACGGAATATGCATCCTGGCAAATTACTCTGAACAGTTCCTACTTTCCGACGAAGAGCGGACGCAACTGACGGAAGTGTGTCTGGAGCATGTCGGCGACAGGGTTCCCGTCATGGTGACCTGCAGCCATTTCAGCACGCGCATCGCCGCCGGGCGGGCAGCCCATGCATCCAGCCATGGGGCGAAACTTCTGATGATGATGCCGCCTTATCATGGTGCGGGTGCCATCAAGGTAGATGAAAGCGCCATTTACGAGCATTTCACCCGTGTGGCAGATGCGGGCGGAATTCCCGTCATGATCCAGGACGCGCCGTTGAGCGGCGTTGATCTTTCGGTCGATCTGCTGGTCCGCATCGCCCGGGCTCATCCGCTTGTGCGATACTTCAAGATCGAGGTGCCCGGCACGGCAGCCAAGCTGCGCAAGCTCATCGAAGTCGGCGGTGATGCGATCGAGGGGCCTTTCGATGGTGAGGAAGCCATCACCCTGATGGCCGACCTCGATGCCGGGGCAACCGGCGTCATGGCGAGTGCGATGATTCCGGACCTTATAAAGCCGATCATCGAAAGCCATGCGAAAGGTAATCGGTATGCGGCAATGGCCGGCTATGAGAAGATATTGCCCCTGATCAATTACGAGAACAGGCAGTGCGGCCTGCGGGCGGCGAAAGCCGTGATGATGGAGGGCGGCGTGATCGCGTCGGATCATGTTCGTCACCCCCTGAAGCCGCTGCATCCGGCGAGCCGTGAAGGTCTTCTCGAGCTGGCGCGTGCCGTCAATCCCGTCGCGTTACGCTGGGGACGCTGAGAGGTATCGATATGTCAACGAATGTCGTTGCTGTGTCGCTTGAGGCGGCGGATGCAAGTGAAATAACTGGAAGGACGCGGGTTCTGGGCATTTTGGCTCACCCGATCGAGCACGTCAAAGCACCGCCCGGTATCAACCGGATCGCGCGGGAACGCCGTAAGGATGCGGTCATGGTTCCCATGAACGTCACTCCTGACGATCTGCCGGAACTGGTTCGGTCACTGCGGAAACTGCGCAGCTTTGATGGGGCGATCGTGACGGTGCCTCATAAGCAGGCGATTCTGGCGCTTTGCGATGAGCTGACACCCCACGCACGGGCTGTGGGCGCCGCCAACATCCTGCGCCGGGAGTCGGACGGGCGGCTTGTCGGTGGTCAGCTCGATGGGGTCGGTTTCGTTGAAGGGCTTCGCAGCCAGGGAAAGGATATCCGGGGCAAGTCGGTCTATCTCGTCGGCGCGGGTGGTGCTGCAAGTGCCGTTGCCTTTGCCATGGCGGAAGCGAGGGCGTCACGTATTACGCTGTCGAACCGCAGCACCGAGAAGATCGTCGACCTGCGTGAGAGGCTTCTGTCCATGTATCCCGATGTCGTGGTCGCGCTGGGAACGCCGGACGCTTCCAGCCACGATATCGTGATAAACGGAACCACGCTCGGCATGAAATCCGACGATCCCCTTCCTCTGGATGTGAGCACACTGACATCCGGCATGACAGTCGCGGAGGTGATTATGGAGCCCGAGATAACGCCGCTCCTGAAAGCCGCGGGAAACGCAGGCTGCACCATCCATTTCGGAAAGCATATGTTGAGTTGCCAGCTTCAACTCATGGCCGATTTCATGGGATTGTGAGCGTCTTCTCACCAATACGACGCGGCCTGGTTTCTCACTGGGGCCAAGAACGCTAACGCCTGAAGGCTGACGCTGACACCAGCCTCTCTCTGGAGATACAAATGGCCGTAACAACCAAATCGGAATTTAGGCGTGATCACAATTCAGGCCTGTCGACCATCCGTCTCAACGAAGCCGACAACGTGATCGTCGCGACCAGGCTGATCGAGGCTGGAGAGACGTTGGCGGGTCTGACGACGCTGGATGCCATCCCGAGCGGACACAAAATTGCGGTACGTGAAATTCCCGACGGCGAACCGGTCCTGAAATACGGTCAGGTCATCGGCACGGCGAAAACCGACATCCGGGCGGGCGAACACGTTCATCTCAAGAATCTCGCCATGCTGGAGAGCCACGTTTCGCACGAATTCGCCAGGGACGGCGGCCCTACACCACTTCTGCCTTCGGAAGAGCGGCGCACGTTTCGCGGCTATGTCAGACCCAACGGTCTCGTCGGCACACGCAATTACATCGGCATCATCACCTCGGTGAATTGTTCGGCCACGGTCGCCAGGGCCATCGCGGAGCACTACAAAACAAAGGGTTTTGGCGGTTATCCGAATATCGACGGTGTCGTAGCGCTGACCCACGGAACGGGCTGCGCCATTCCCATGGATACGGAAGGTTTCGTTTATCTGCGCCGCGTCATGAACGGCTATGCGCGTAATCCCAATTTTGGTGCGATACTGATCATCGGGCTGGGATGCGAGACGAACCAGATCAGTCATCTCGTCGAGGCTTTCGAGCTGGACGAGGGGACCCGGCTCCGCACCATGACGATCCAGCAAATGGGCGGAACGCGCAAAACCATTGAGGAGGCCATCCGCATCATCGATGAAATGGCACCTGACATAAACGATGTCGAGCGTACCTCCGTCCCTCTCTCGGGACTAAAACTCGCCCTCCAATGCGGCGGATCCGATGGCTACTCCGGCATAACCGCCAACCCAGCTCTGGGATATGCAGCGGACCTCCTTGTGAAGCATGGAGGAACGGCTGTCCTTAGCGAGACTCCCGAAATTTATGGCGCGGAACACCTCCTTACGCGCCGCGCCGCAACCCCAGCTGTCGCGGAGAAGCTGATGAAGCGTATTGACTGGTGGCGGGACTATACGGAAAAGAACGGCGCGGAACTCAATAACAACCCTTCTCACGGCAACAAAGAAGGCGGACTGACGACCATTCTGGAAAAATCGCTCGGTGCAGTTGCTAAGGGAGGCTCCATGCCATTGCAGGAAGTCTACGAGTACGGTGAACTGATCACCGAACCGGGCTTCGTGTTCATGGATACTCCCGGCTACGATCCCGTTGCCGTAACAGGACAAGTCGCCGGCGGCTGCAACCTGATTGTTTTTACGACCGGGCGGGGATCCGTATCGGGCTTCAAACCGGCTCCCTGCATCAAGGTCGCGACCAACAGCGAAATGTATCATCGCATGAGCGAAGACATGGATATCAATTGCGGCGGCATCATCGACGGTACAGACAGCATTCACGAAGCCGGCGAGCGGATTTTTGAACGCATCATAGCCGTCGCTTCTGGGGAACATACGGCGAGCGAGGACTATGATTACGGAGACAACGAATTTGTCCCGTGGCAGATTGGGGCGGTTACGTGAGGCGCACGGTCCTGAAACAGCACCCATTCGACAGAATGGAATTTATTTTAGCTAGAGTTCTCGCCTCATCGCAGTACGATACGGGAAACTAACAGAAGATCTGGTGGGCGCCCGCTTCTCAAAGCCAAGGCGATGAAAAAACCAAGGCTTCTAGGCCAGCCAGCTCAGCCGCACGCAAATCGCTAAGCTTTGATATATCAATCGTAACAGAACACTGACTGGCACCTTCATTTTCCGAGAGGGCAGAGGTTATCCCCTCAATGAAAGGTGCCGCAGCAGAAAGTGGGCCGGCCAGAATGACATGCGCCGGTGAAAGGATCGCCAGTAGGCCTGCAATCGCCGCTCCAACAGCTTCTCCTGCGTCCCGGAAGATGAGAGTTGCCCGCCGATCTCGGGCATTTGCCTGCCTGATTGCATGAGGAACGCCAAGACGCAGACCATCCTGGCCGCTACCGTCCATTTGATCCAAGTGCCCGAGCCGCTTTAGAACAGCGCCAGCAGAAGCAACCGTATCCAATGGTTGCCAGCAGTTACTAACGGGATCGTAGATCGTTTTTAACTTATCGAGCCGTCCTTCGA